>Ga0209793_1000046_pt1 | contig 268364 bp, 257 predicted proteins | sample EBPBio122009_DNA_FD_185863 | JGI IMG/M metagenome (GOLD analysis project Ga0209793, IMG submission 185863) | Wastewater treatment Type I Accumulibacter community from EBPR Bioreactor in Madison, WI, USA - Reactor 1_2/2/2009_ DNA (SPAdes) (version 2) | ecosystem: Engineered > Bioreactor > EBPR...
CGCTGTATGCGGCGCAAGATCGGCTGATGGGGGAACAGGTCGGCGCGCTTGCGCCGCAGGTGCCGGGGGTGCCGGAGGTCTTTGCCCTGGCGCTGGGGGGCACGGCGGACCAGTCGGTGTTCCTGACCGAGGTGGAAAGCGTCTTTGCCATCCTTGATGCGCAATACGGCTCGGGCGGGCGGACGCTGCGGCTGGCGAACAGCCACGACCATCCGACGCGCTATCCGCTGGCGAACCGCGCCAACCTGGCCCGCGCGCTGGCCGAGATCGGGCGGCGGCAGGGGCCGGAGGACGTGGCCTTCCTGTTCCTTGCCTCGCATGGCGGCGAGGACGTCTTTTCGCTGAGCTTCCCCGAAGCCGGGACCACCAACCTGACCGCGGAAGAGTTTCGCAGGATGCTGGAGGACAGCGGGATCGGCCCGGCGGTCATCGTCGTCTCGGCCTGCCATTCGGGCTCGTTCATCGACGACATTGCCGCTCCGGACCGGCTGATCATCACGGCGGCGCGGGGGGACCGGACCTCGTTCGGCTGCCGCGACGGGGCGGAGTGGACCGAGTTCGGCCAGTCGTTCTTCGACCTTGGGCTGCGGGCCGAGCGGGACCCGCGCAGGGCGTTTCCGCTGGCGGCGGAGGATGTGGCGCGGAAGGAAGCCGCCGACGGGCTGACGCAGAGCCTGCCGCAGATCAGCGAGGGCACCGAGGTGGGCGCGGTGCTGGACCGGCTGCTGGCCGCGCGCTGACGGGGCCGCTCGTCGAGGCTTTTGGCACTCCTCGCCTTGGTTGCGCCCTGCCGACTAAAAGACGTCGCGCGAGGAGGCGCCGCGGCTTGCCGCCGCTTGAAATCTGGGCAAGCTTGGCGCGGACCAGCACGGGAAGGCGGATGAAATGAGCGGCTTCAACCAACCCCTCGGCGGCAACGACATGCCGCGCTTCGGCGGACCGGCGACGATGATGCGGCTGCCTGCGGCGACCTCTGCCAAGGGGCTGGATGCGGCCTTCATCGGCATCCCGATGGACCATGGCACCTCGAACCGCCCCGGCACGCGGCTTGGCCCCCGGCAGATCCGGGATGAGTCCCGGATGATCCGGCCCTACAACATGGCCACCGGGGCCGCGCCCTTCGATCATCTGCAGGTGGCCGACCTGGGCGATGTGCCGATCAACACCTTCGACCTGAAGAAGACGGTCGACATCATCACCGCGCATTACCGCGAGGTGCTGTCGCATGGGGTGATCCCGCTGACCCTCGGCGGCGACCATACCCTGACCTGGCCGATCCTGCGGGCGATCAAGGAGCGTCATGGGCCGGTCGCGCTGATCCACATCGACGCCCATGCCGACATCAACGACACGATGTTCGGCGAGACGGTGGCGCATGGCTGCCCCTTCCGCCGGGCGTGGGAGGATGGCTGCCTGCTGAACGACAAGGTGTTCCAGATCGGGCTGCGCGCCACCGGCTATGCGGCGGATGATTTCGACTGGGGCCGCAGGCAGGGCTGGACGGTGGTGCAGGCCGAGGAATGCTGGCACAAGTCGCTGACCCCGCTGATGCGGATTGTCCGCGAGAAGATCGGTGATGCGCCGGTTTACCTCAGCTATGACATCGACAGTCTGGATTCAGCCTTTGCCCCCGGCACCGGGACGGTGGAGCCGGGCGGGCTGACCACCTGGCAGGGGCTGGAGATCATCCGGGGCTGTGCGGGACTGAACCTCGTCGGCTGCGATCTGGTTGAGGTCTCGCCACCCTATGACCCGACGGGGAACACCGCGCTGATCGGGGCGAATTTCCTGTATGAGATGCTCTGCGTCCTGCCGGGCGTGCCGCAGAACCCGTCGCGGTTTTCGGGATTGAGCTTCTAGGAGGCTGTGTTCCTGCCTTAAGCCCATGAATTTTCAAAAGAATTCCTGGACTTGGTGTGCAGGTCCCGATTTCGGGTCAGCCGCCTGGGGCCGCGGTCGCGACGGTGCAACGCTTGACGCCATCCTTGCCGGTGGTGCAGCCGACCTTGCCGGATTTCGCCGGTGCCGCGGCCTCGGCCTCCGGCGCAGGGTCCTCACCGCCGCCGAAAAGCGTGCTCAGGAACCCGCCACCCGCGCTGTCCTCGACCGGGGTTTCGGTCGTCTGCGCCGCTGCGGCCTCGGCGCTTTCGGCGTCCACGTGCGCCGCCTTTGCTGCCCCACGCGCGGCGACGTCGGCCAGGTAGGCATCCCGCTCGGCCCCCTCCAGCGCCGAGGCGAGGACGATCACCGGAACCTCGCCCAGCCCCTCGACCTTGTCGACCACATCCGCGTTCATCGCCTTGACATGCAGGGTTTGCAGGAAGGGCACCAGTTCCTCATCCTTCATCCGTTTCGGCGCAAGCACCCGCAGGTGGATCTGCCCGCCGACATCGGCAAGGAACATCCGGCCCCGGAAGCCGTCGGGCAGAAGGTCTTCGGTCACGTCGAGACCGCGGACGGTGGCGAATTCGGTGCCGCGGAATTCGGCGGTCTGCATCTGCAGTTCCAGCCGCTGGGGCATCGCCGCCATGCTGGTGAAGATCAGGTTCGGGTAGCGCACCGCCTTGACGATCAGCTTGCGGTCGCCCTTTTCATAGGTCAGCGCGGCCACCTCGACGCCCGATCCGGCCTCGCCCCCGGCCATCGCGGTAACGGCGGCGATGCCCTTCTTGTCGGCCTTCTTGTCGCTCTTTGGCAGGAACCCCTCGGTGTCCCCCGCTTCGACCGGGCGGGCCTTCCAGCCTTCGGGAGGTTTCGGCAGCATGTCGGCCAGCTTTGTCGGCATCCCCTGTGCGCCGCCCCCGCCGAGGCCCGAGATACGCCCGGAGAGCCCGCCGAGATATTCGCGGAAGGTCAGTCCGCCGGCATCCTCGCGCCCGGCCCAGCGGGCGGACATCTTGTAGTCGACGAAGACGAAGCCCCCGGCGGTGAGGGCGAAGATCACGAGAAAACCGATCAAGCGGAACACGGGTCAGTCCTTGGTAACTTTGGCCTTGGCATCTTTGGCCCTGGCTGGTCTGGGGCCGGTGATAGCGGTGAATTTGGGCAAGCTTCGGGCAAGATACGGGTTTCTGCTCAACTTTGTCGCCGGAAAGAGGCCAGCGCGAAGAGCGCGGCGGCGGTTACGATGATCGAGGGTCCGGTCGGCGTGTCCTGCCAGAGCGAGAGGCCGAGGCCGCCGAGTCCCGAACCCGCGCCGAGGAGGATGGCGAGCGCGGCCATCGTCTCGGGGGTGCGGGCGAAGCTGCGGGCGGTGGCGGCGGGGATGATCAGCATGGCGGCGATGAGAAGCGCGCCGACGATCTTCAGCGCCACGGCGACGACGAGAGCGAGGGCGATGACCAGGACAAGGCGTTCGCGGTCGGGGCGGATGCCGGCGGCATGGGCGAGGTCTTCGCTGACGGTCGCAGTCAGGAGCCGCTGCCAGCGCCAGGCGAGGAGGGCCAGGACGGCCAGCGCGCCGAGCCAGACCAGCGCCAGCTCGCCCCGGCTGACGGCAAGGATGTCGCCGAAGAGATAGCTCGACAGGTCGGTGCGGACGGCGGGAAAGAAGCTGACGGCGACAAGGCCGAAGGCGAGGGCGGAATGGGCAAGGACGCCGAGCGTGGTGTCCATCGCCCAGCCCCGTGCGGACAGGCCCGCGACGGTGACGGCCATGGCCAGCGCGACGGCCAGGGTGCCGAGGCCGATGGGCAGGTCGGTGGCCAGCGCCAGCGCCACACCCAGCACGGCGGCATGGGCGGTGGCATCGCCGAAATAGGCCATCCGCCGCCAGACGACGAAGGCGCCGAGCGGGCCGGTGGCGAGAGAGAGGCCGACGGCGGCAAGGGCTGCGCGGACCAGGAAATCGTCAAGCATGGGAATGGTCGTGGTCGTGATCGTGGCCATGGTCGTGGTGATGGTGGTGCGGGCCGTCCTCATGCGCGTGGTCGTGTTCGTGGCGGTAAAGCGCCAGCGCGCCCTGGGTGCCAAGGCCGAAGAGCGCGCGGTATTCCGGCGCGGTCGACACCACGCGGGGGGTGCCTTCGCAGCAGATATGGCCGTTGAGGCAGATCACCCGGTCGCTGGCGGCCATCACCACGTGCAGATCGTGGCTGATCATCAGCACCGCCGCGCCGGTTTCGGCCCTCACCTCCTCGATCAGCCGGTAGAAGGCGGCCTCGCCGGGCTGGTCGAGGCCAGAGGTCGGCTCGTCCAGCATCAGAAGCTGCGGCTGCCCGAGAAGCGCGCGGGCCAAGAGCACCCGCTGCAACTGGCCGCCCGAGAGCGTGGTCATCTGCTCGGTCCCCTGGCCCGCCATGCCGGTGCGGGCCAGCGCCTCTTCGGCCTGGGCATCGCTGACGCGGGTCGGCAGCGACAGGAAGCGGCGCACGGTGATCGGCATGGTCCGGTCGATGGTGAGCTTCTGCGGCACATAGCCGATGCGCAGGCCGGGCTGTCGGGTGATCCGCCCCTCGGCCGTCGGGATGATGCCCAGAAGCGCGCGCAGCAGGGTGGACTTGCCCGAACCGTTGGGACCCAGGATGGTGACGATCTCGCCCGGCTGGACGGTCAGGCTGATGTCGTGCAGCACTTCCTCGGCGCCGAAGCGGACGCAGATGTGGTCGGCGGCGATCAGGCTCATGCCGCCCCCCGGCAGTTCGGGCAGAGACCGAGCGCCTCGATGGTCGAGCGTTCGACCTGGAACCCGGCGCGGGCGGCCTCGGCGTCGAGCGCGGTGCGGGCGGCACTGGCTTCGGCCTCGGCGACCATGTGGCAGAGGCGGCAGATCAGGAAGGCGGGGGCGTGATCCTGGCCGGGATGGACGCAGGCGGTAAAGGCGTTCAGGCGCTGGATGCGGTGGGCAAGGCCTTGCTCCACCAGGAATTCCAGCGCGCGATAGGCGACGGGGGGCTGGTTGCCGAACCCCTCGGTCGCCAGCCGGGCCAGCACGTCATAGGCCCCGAGCGCCTTGTGTTCCTCGAGCAGGATTTCCAGCACCCGGCGGCGCACCGGCGTCATGCGCGCGCCGCTGGCCTTCGTCAGCGCCTCGGCCCGCTCCAGCGCGTCGTGGGCGCAATGGGCATGGTCATGGGCGGCGAAGGCCAGATCGGGGGCAGCGGGGCTGAGGTCGGGCATGGGCGCTATCACGGGGGTTGACGTGTTATGATATTACATACATAGATCGGCCTACAACGGAAAGGCCTAGCTGATGCGTTATATCATTACTCTCCTCATGACCGCCACCCCCGCCCTTGCCGAGGTGCCTGCGGTCGTGACCGACATCCCCCCGGTGCAGGCGCTGGTCGCGCAGGTGATGGGCGATCTGGGGCAGCCGCAGCAGCTGCTGGCCAAGGGGGCGGATGAGCATGACTTCCAGCTGCGCCCCAGTCAGGCCGGGGCGGTGGCCAAGGCCGGGCTGGTGGTCTGGATCGGGCCGGAGCTGACCCCCTGGCTGGAAAGCGCAATGGGAACCCGGCCCGAGGGGGCGGCCTCGCTGGCGCTGCTGGATGCCAAGGGCACGAAGCTGCGCAGCTATGCCGAGGGGGAGGGGGGCCAGGATCATGAGGAAGCGGACCACGACCACGAGGAAGCGGGTCACGACCATGGTTCCGAAGACCCCCACGCCTGGCTCGACCCCGGCAATGCGCAAGCCTGGCTGGGCCTGATCGCGGCGGAACTGTCGCGGCTGGACTCGGAGAATGCGGGTACCTACCAGGCGAATGCGGCCGCGGCGGCGGAAGGGATCGCCGCGCTGGACGTGGAGCTGGAGGCGCTCCTCGCCCCTGCGAAGGGCAAGCCGCTCGTCACCTTCCACGACGCCTACGGCTATTTCGGCGCGCATTTCGGGCTGGATTTCGCGGGCAGCGTCTCGCTGGGGGATGCCTCCACACCGGGCGCTGCGCGGCTGGCCAAGCTGCGCGCCGAGATCGTCGCGGGGCATGTGGTCTGCCTCTTCCCCGAGATCCAGCATGATCCGGCCCTTGTCGAGCAGCTGGTCGAGGGGACGGGGGCGAAGATCGGCGGCGCGCTGGATCCGGTGGGATCCTCGCTAGAGCCGGGGCCGGGGGCCTATGCGGCGCTGCTGACCGGGCTGGCGCAGACGATTGCGGATTGTGCGGGCGGGTGATGCCCACCGGGGGCGTTTGCCGAGCGCCGGGCGCAGGCCCCCCAACCCCGGCTCCTCTCCACGGAGGGGGAGGGGAGGCGCTTGGCACTGACGGCGCGCGGAAGGGAGCGGTTGTGCCGGGATTTAGCCTGGCTGCCTCCGGCGGGGATATTTGCGCCAGTATGAAAGGCCGGGTTGAGTGTGCGGTGACTGGGCTGCCTCCGGCGGGGATATTTGGGCAAAGATGAAAGGCCGGGCGCCCGTCGAGGAGCGCTGAGCTTGGCGCGTCGAGCCTCTGACGGCAGGGTCTGGAGGAAGCGGGAAAGGAGAGCGGGGCGGGTCTGGACCTATGCCAGCTTCAACAACGCCTCGCAGTCGACATAAGTGGCGAGATGGTCGGCGAGGGCGTCGAGGGTTTCCTCGACCGTCTGGTCATAGCTGATCTGGCCGGGGGTGGCGCCGAGGCTGGCGAGGAAGGCGCGGCGGAAGAGGTCTTCGCCGAACATGCCGTGCAGGTAGCTGCCCATCACCCGGCAATCGGCGCGGATGGCGCCTTCGGGCTGGCCGCTCACGGTGAACATCGGGCGGGTGCGGTCGGGGCCTTCCGTGCGGCCGAGGTGGATTTCATAGCCCCTGACGCGAGTGTTCGAGGCGGGATGGACCCCTTCGGTTTCCGTCACGCGCTTGTCGGGGGTCATCGTGGTGGTGAGGTCGAGGAGGCCGAGGCCGGGGACAGAGCCGGGCCTGCCTTCGATGCCCTCGGGGTCGGCGATCTCGCGGCCCAGCATCTGGTAGCCGCCGCAGAGGCCGAGGACTTTCGCGCCCCGGCGCAGGGCGGCGGCGAGGTCGATGTCCCAGCCCTGGGCGCGGAAATCGGCGAGGTCGGCGATGGTGGCCTTGCTTCCCGGCAGGATGATCAGGTCCGCCTCGACCGGCAGGGGCTGGCCGGGCTTGACGATCTTCAGCGTGACGCCCGGTTCCTGCGCCAGCGGGTCGAGGTCGTCGAAATTGGCGATGCGGCTCAGGTGGGGGACGGCGATGAGGAAGCTGCCGCTGCCCCTCGTGCCCCCGAGGTCGGCGGCGTCTTCGGCAGGAAGGCGGTGGGCCTGGGGGAACCAGGGGATCACGCCGAGGCCCTGCCAGCCGGTGCGGTCCTGGATCAGGCGATAGCCCTCGTCGAAGAGCCGGGCGTCGCCGCGGAACTTGTTGATCAGGAAGCCCCTGATCATCGCGGCATCCTCGGGGTCGAGCACCGCTTGCGTGCCGACGAGCTGGGCGATGACGCCGCCGCGGTCGATGTCTCCGGTCAGGATCACCGGCACGCGGGCCTCGCGGGCGAAGCCCATGTTGGCGATGTCGCCCGCGCGCAGGTTGACCTCGGCCGGGCTGCCCGCGCCCTCGACGATGACGAGGTCGGCTTGTGACTGGAGGCGGCGGAAGCTGTCGAGGACCGGGGCCATCAGTTGCGGCTTCAGCGCGGCATAGTCGCGGGCCTTCACCGTGGTCAGCCGCTGGCCCTGCACGATGACCTGCGCGCCGGTCTCGGATTCCGGTTTCAGGAGGACGGGGTTCATGTCGACATGCGGGGCAACCCCGCAGGCGCGGGCCTGAAGGGCCTGGGCGCGGCCGATCTCGCCCCCCTCGGCCACGGCGGCGTTGTTCGACATGTTCTGCGGCTTGAAGGGGCGGACGGTCAGGCCCGTTCTGGTGAAATGGCGGCAGAGGCCCGCGACCAGCAGCGACTTGCCGACATTGGACCCGGCGCCCTGGATCATGATGCGTTTCATATCCTGCCTGCCATCTGCCCGGGGCAGAGCAGGCCGCCGCCGGGGTTGGGGGCGACCCGGACGCGGCGGCTGTCGCCACCGGGGGTGAAGTGGACAAGATCGGGCATCATCCGCCCGACAAAGCCGATGAGGCGGGAAAAGGCAACCAGTCGGCGGCGCCTGCGGCGTCGCGAGGCGCGGCCATTCAGGGCGCTGGCGACGATGCGGGCGGGACCGCGGGCTTTGGGCTTGACCGCGCGGGACGCGAGGCGTCTGTTTGCGCAAACACCGCCATCCGGCGGGCAATTGGGGGAATCGCGATGCAGAAACCGGGTATCGGGCTGATCGGCCTTGGCACCATGGGCGCGGCGCTGGCGCTGAACATCGCCGAGAAGGGCTTTCCGATCGCGGTCTGGAACCGGACGGGATCGGTGACGGAGGCCTTCGTCGCCGGGGCGGGCGACCTGGCCGGGCGGATCGTGCCGGCGCAGACGCTGGAAGGGCTGGTGGCGGCAATGGCCAGCCCCCGGTCGATCATCCTGATGGTCCCGGCGGGCAAGCCGGTGGACGACATGCTGGCGGCGCTGTCCCCGTTCCTTCAGCCGGAGGATCTGGTGATCGACGCGGGCAATGCGAATTTCCACGACACCAACCGGCGCGCGGCGGTGGGCCTGCCGTTCCACTTCATGGGGATCGGGGTCTCGGGCGGTGAGGAAGGCGCGCGGCATGGGCCGGCAATCATGGCCGGGGGCACGGCGGAGGATTGGGAACGGGTTGCCCCCGTGCTGACGGCGATCGCGGCGCAGGCCGAGGACGGCACCCCTTGCGCCGACCACATGGGCGAGGCGGGGGCGGGGCATTTTGTCAAGGCGGTGCACAACGGCATCGAATATGCCGACATGCAGATGATCGCCGAGGTCTACGGCGTGATGCGCGACGGGCTGGGGATGTCGGCGGCAGAGATCGCCCCGGTCTTCGCCCGCTGGAACGAGGGGGCGCTGCGGTCCTACCTGATCGAGATTTCGGCGGCGGTGGCCGCGGCGGCGGACCCGGTCGCGGGCGGTCCGCTGCTGGACATGATCGTCGATGCGGCGGGGCAGAAGGGCACCGGGCGCTGGACGGCGATCGAGGCGCAGAATCTCGGCACGCCGATCCCGGTGATCGAGGCGGCGGTGATGGCGCGGAACGTCTCGTCCCGGCGTGGCGAGCGGGCGGCAGGCGAGGCTTTGTATGGCCCGGGGCCGGAGCGGGTTCAGGTCGCGCTGGACGATCTGGAGCAGGCGCTGATCGCGGGCAAGATCCTGTGCTATGCGCAGGGCTTCGCGATGATGACGGCGGCGGCGGGCGAGTTCGGCTGGGCGCTGGACATGCCGCGGGTGGCGCGGGTCTGGCGGGCGGGCTGCATCATCCGCTCGGCGATGCTGAACGACATGGCCGAGGCGCTGGCGGAAGACCCCGGTCGCAACCTGATGCTGGCGCCCTTCTTCGTCGACCATCTGCGCCGCTCGCTTCCGGCGCTGCGCCGGGTGGTGGCGGCAGGGGCGCTGCACGGGCTGGGGCTGCCTGCGCTGTCGGCGGGTCTGGCCTGGTTCGACCTGATGCGCACGGGCCGCGGGACGGCGAACATGATCCAGGGCCAGCGCGATTTCTTCGGGCTGCACGGGTTCCAGCGGCTCGACGGTATCGACCAGCCGCACGGGCCCTGGGCGAGGGGCTGACGCCTCAGGACGCGGCGGCCAGGCGGACGGTCCAGACAAGGCCGCGGCCTGTCTCGCCCCGGTCGAGCGCGATTTCGGCCTGCAGGGCGTGGGCGATCTCGGCCACGATGTGAAGGCCCAGGCCGCGGGTCCGGGTGCGGACCTCGCCCCGGGTCCTGTCCGGGGCGATGCGGTCGCGGAGTTGGCCGAAGGCGGGATCGGGCAGGCGCGGGCCGGTGTCGGTGACGGTCAGCCACACTTCGCCGGGGGCAAGCGAGACCTGCACGGTAACCATGGTATCGGCGGGACAGTGGGTGATCGCATTGTCGACGAGGTTGCGCAGAAGCTCGCCCAGAAGGACCTCTTCCGACAGGGCGACCGCGCGGTCCGGGCCATCGTAGCCAAGGTCGCGGCGCAGGCTGACGGCCTTGGGCAGAAGGTCGGCGGTGACGCTGCGGGCAAGGGCGGCGACATCGACCGGACGCAGGACGGGCGCGGCGCCGGTCGCCTCGATCCGCGCGAGGATGAGGATCTGCTCCAGCACGCGCTCGATCCGGACCAGCGCCTGATCGGCCTTGTCGAGCGGGCCGGTCGGGCCCGTGGGCTTTCCGGCCATGGCGACCTGGGTACGGGCCACGGTGAGCGGCGTGCGGATCTGGTGGTTGGCGTTGCTGGCGAAGTTCTGCAGGGCGGCCATGGCTTGCGACAGGCGGGCAAGGAAGCCGTTCAGGGCATCGAGGACGGGGCGCAACTCGGCGGGGGCGGGGGTCTCGATGGGCGTCAGGTCATGCGCGCTGCGGCCGACCAGGCTGCGCGACAGGCGGTCGAGGGGACGCAGGGCATAGGTCGCGGCGGTCCAGGCGACGATGGCCGCGCCGAGGATCAGCCCGGCGATCCGCAGGGCCGAGCGGGTGAGGATCGACCGGGCGAGCGCGTCGCGGGCGCGGGTGGTTTCGGCGACGGTGACGGTGAAGGGAAGCGTGCCCTCGCCGGTGGTCAGTTCGCGAAGGATGGTCGCGATGCGCACGGGCCTGTCGCGGTAGCTGCCGTCGGCGAGGGCGATCTCGCCGGTGTTCCCGGCTTGGGGCAGATCATCGTAACCGGTCAGCAGGCCCTGTGGCCCGTCCACGCGGTAGAAGACCTGGTCCTGCGCGGTGGAGGACAGCATGTCGAGCGAGGAATAGGGGATGGTGACGGCCAGGCTGCCGGTCGCATCGACGCTGACCGCCTCGGCGATGGCCATGGCCGACCCGGTAAGAACACGGTCTGAGACCTCGCGCGCGGTGCGGAGCGCCTCGATCCGGGTATCGACCAGCGCGAGCACGCCGATGGCGGCGGTGGCCAGAAGGAGCCAGACCAGAATGGAGCGGCGAAGCGAGGCGGGACGTTCCACCGCTCAGGGCCTTTCCAGAAGGTAGCCGAGCCCGCGCGCGGTGCGCAGCACCAGCCCGTGTGGGTGCAGGCGGCGGCGCAGGCGGCTGACATATTGCTCGATGGCATTGTCCGAGAGGCTGTCGTCCAGCGAGGTGAGCGACTGGACGATGGCCTCTTTCCCCACCACGCGGCCCGCGCGCAGGAAGAACAGCTCCAGGAGCGCCAGCTCGCGGGCGGGCAGGTCGAGCGGGTCGTCGCCGACCAGAAAGCGCCGCGCGGCCATGTCGAAGCGGACCGGACCGATCTGCACGTCCGAGGCATGGAGGCCCGCCTGGCGGCGCAGAATCGAGCGGACGCGGGCTTCGAATTCGCCCACATCGAAAGGCTTGACCATGTAGTCATCCGCGCCGAGGTCGAGGCCCGTCACCCTTTCGACGGGTTCGCCCCTTGCGGTCAGGATCAGGATCGGCACCAGATTCTTCCGCGCGCGAAGCGAGCGCAACACGGCAAGCCCGTCCTTGTCCGGCAGGTTGAGGTCGAGGATGACGAGGTCGAACTGCTCGGCCCCGACAAGGGCTTCGGCCGAAAGACCGTCATGGGTGACATCCAGCGCATAGCCCGCGCCAAGGAGGAGCGTGGTCAGCGCTTCGGCCAGAGGCAGGTCGTCCTCGACAAGCAGGATTCGCATGGGGCAAGCCTAGGGCAGGTGAGGTTTCTTCGTCGATGACTTCGTCATGCCCTGCCTTGCGCTTGTGGCGACGGACGGATGCCTCCGGCGGGGATATTTGGGCAAAGAGGAAAGGCGGGTCGGGGTGCCGTTCGAGAGGGAGCGATTGTCGGGCGGGCAGCGGTCGGGCTAGGCTTTGCCGATGTGGTTTTTCCGCGCCCTGCTTCTGTGCCTTGCCCTGCCTGTCCGGGCGGATGTGGTGGTCTTCCCTGCGCCCAGCGCGAAAGAGCAAGAACTGATCATCTATTCCTCGCTCGATTCCCCGCTGGCCCGGCCATTGGTCGAGGCATTCCAGGCTGACCATCCCGAGGTCGCCGTGCGCTACGAGGACCTGCTGACCGGCGAGATCGCCGCGCGGGTGATGCAGGAGACCGATGCGGGCAAGCCGACGGCGGACCTGGTGTTTTCCTCGGCGATGGATGTGACGGTGAAGCTGGCCAATGACGGCTATGCAAGCGAGGCCGGGGTGGCGGGGGTGCTGGACTGGCCAGAGTGGGCGGTCTGGCGCGACATGGTCTTCGCGCTGACCTTCGAGCCTGCGGTGATCGTCTACCACAAGCCCTCGTTTCCCGATGGTCCGCCGGACACGAGGGCGGCGCTGATCCAGTGGCTGGAGACGGCGCCGAAAGGGTCGATCGGCACCTATGACATCGCCCGCTCGGCGGTGGGATACCTGTTCCTGATGCGGGACGAGGAGCATTTCGCCGATATCTGGACGCTGGTGCGGGCGATGGGGCGGGCCGGGGTGCAGGTCTTCCCGACCTCGCAGGACGTGATCGACCGGGTGAACGCGGGGACCTTGAAGCTGGGCTACAACGTGCTGGGATCTTACGCGGCGGATCAGGCGTCGCGGTTGCCGGATCTGGGGCTGGTGCTGCCGCGCGATTATGTGGTGGTGGTCAGCCGGGTGGCGCTGGTCCCGAAAGCGGCGCGCTCGCCCGACCTGGGCGAGGCGTTCCTGGATTTCCTCTTGTCGCGCGAGGGGCAGACCGTGCTGGCCGAGCGGCTGCGCCTGCCCGCGATCAGCCTGGAGGTGGCGGGCAAGGACAGCGCGGCGGCGATGCAGGAGGCGCTGGGGGCGAAGCTGCGCCCGGTGCCGGTGTCGCCGGGACTGCTCGCCTATCTGGACGCGGCCAGCCGGGCGCGGGTCCTGGCCCAATGGAATGCCGCGCTGGAGGGTGGCGAGTAGGGGCGCTGCCCATGTCAGGTTGATGACAGGTTGGCGTGTTCTGCTGGATCCGTTCCGGGGAGAGGAGCCCCGGCGGATTCGGCGACCCCGGTTGCCCCATGGGAGGAAAACAGATGAAACACGCAATGCTTGGCGTGGCCTTCGCGGCTGCGCTGGCGATCCCCGCTTTCGCGCAGGATTACACGATCATGGCCCCGGCCAACCCCGGCGGCGGCTGGGACGGCACGGCGCGGGCGATGCAGGAAGTCCTGCAGGCCGAAGGCATCGCCCCTTCGGTCGAGGTGATCAACGTCCCCGGCGCGGGCGGCACCGTCGGCCTGGCGCAATTCGTGGCCGGCAGCGCGGGCGATCCCTCGAAGCTGATCGTCGGCGGTTATGTGATGGTCGGGGCGATCCTGACCAATGCCTCGCCCGTGACGCTGAAGGACGTGACCCCCATCGCGCGGCTGACGGGCGATACCGAGGCCATCGTGGTGCCGGCGGCGTCGGACATCCAGACGCTGGGCGATCTGGTCGAGAAGCTGAAGGCCGATCCCGGTTCGGTCAGCTGGGCAGGCGGCTCGGCGGGTGGGACGGACCATATCCTCGTGGGCCTGCTGGCCAAGGCGGCAGGGGTCGACCCGACGAAGATCAACTACATCGCCTTCTCGGGCGGTGGCGAGGCGATGGCGGCGATCCTGGGCAACCAGGTGACGGCGGGGGTCTCCTCGGTCGGCGAATTTCAGGAACAGGTGAAGGCGGGGACGATGCGGCTTCTGGCGGTGTCCTCGGCAGAGCGGCTGCCCGGACTCGATGCGCCGACCATCAAGGAGGCGGGCTTCGACGTGGTGGTCGAGAACTGGCGCATGGTCGCGGCGGCGCCGGGCCTCAGCGACGAGCAGAAGGCCAAGATCAGCGCCGATATCGAGAAGCTGAACGCAAGCGCGGGCTGGGCCAAGATGCTCGAGGCGAAGGGCTGGACCAACACCTATCTGGCCGGTGATGCCTTCGCCGCGCAGCTGGACGCCGACATCGCGGCGACCGAAGGCGTGCTGCGCGACATCGGTCTGGTGAAGTGAGCGAGGGGTTTCCCCCGGAACGCCGCCCCCGCTGGGCGGCGTTCGTCATCGCGGCGGGCCTGGCCGGGCTTGCCGCGATGATCCTGGTCGATGCGGCGGGGCTGAAGCAGGATGGCGGCTATGCGGGCGTGGGCCCGGCGGACGTGCCCCGGCTGATCGCCTATGGTCTGCTGCTGCTGGCGGTGATGACGGTGGTTGCGGGGCTGAAGGGCGACCTGCCGCGCCCGCCGCGCCAGGCCCCGGCTCCGGTGCTGTGGATCATGGGCGGCCTGATCGGCCAGCTGGCGCTTCTGCATGTGGCGGGCTTTGTGATCTCGGGCGCGCTCTTGTTCGGCATGACCGCGCGGGGCTTCGGGCAGCGGCCCTTGTGGAAGGCGGTGGCGGTGGGCTTCGTGCTGGCGCTGGTGATCTACGGGGTCTTCGACCGGCTCTTGCGGCTGAACCTGCCGGGCGGGCCGCTGGAACTGCTGATCTTCCGGGGGTAGGGCGATGGAAAGCTTTTCGCTGCTGATGCAGGGCGTCTCGACGGCGCTGGACCCGATGATCATGCTCTACGCCCTCATCGGGGTGACCTTGGGCACTGCCGTGGGGGTGCTTCCGGGGATCGGGCCGGCCTTGACCGTGGCGCTTCTCCTGCCCGTGACCTATGGCCTCGACCCTGCCGGGTCGCTGATCATGTTCGCGGGGATCTATTATGGCGGGATGTATGGCGGGTCGACGACCTCGATCCTGCTGAACACCCCCGGCGAAAGCGCGTCGATCGTCACCGCGATCGAGGGCAACCAGATGGCCCGCAAGGGGCGTGGCGGGCCGGCGCTGGCGACGGCGGCAATCGGGAGTTTCGTGGCCGGGCTGATCGCGACCCTTCTGCTGGCCTTCCTGGCGCCGCAGGTGGTGAAGCTGGCGCTGACCCTTGGCCCGCGGGAATATTTCGCGCTGATGGTGCTGGCCTTCGTCACGGTCTCAGCGACCTTCGGGGACAGCGCGCTGCGGGGGCTGACCTCGCTGTTCATCGGGCTGGCGCTGGCCTGCGTCGGCATCGACGGGCTGACCGGCGCGGCGCGGCTGACCTATGGCGTGCCGCAGCTGATGGACGGGATCGAGACGACGACGCTGGCCGTCGCCCTTTTCGCCATCGGCGAGGCGCTGGCGGTGGCGGCGCTGATGGACCCGCCGGACGGGATGCACCGGGTGAAGGGCAGCGTGCGGATGACGCGGGAGGACTGGCGGCGGTCGTGGAAAGCCTGGCTGCGCGGAACCTTCATCGGCTTTCCCATCGGCTCGATGCCCGCAGGCGGCGCGGATGTGGCCTCCTTCCTGTCCTATGCGGCGGAGCGGAAGCTGGCGAAACACCCCGAGGAATTCGGCCATGGGGCCATCGAGGGTGTCGCGGGGCCCGAGGCCGCGAACAACGCGGCGGCGGCGGGGACGCTGGTGCCGCTTCTGACCCTCGGCCTGCCGACGACGGCCACGGCGGCGATCATGCTGGCGGGGTTCCAGCAGTTCGGCCTGCAGCCGGGGCCGCTGCTGTTCGTGATGAACGCCGAGCTGGTCTGGGGGCTGATCGCCTCGCTCCTGATCGCCAACGTCATGCTGGTGGTCCTGAACCTGCCGCTGATCGGGCTCTGGATCAGACTGCTGTCTATCCCCCGGCCCTGGCTTTACGGCGGTATCCTTCTCTTCGCCACGCTCGGGACCATCGGGGTGAACCCTTCGCCGGTCGAGCTGGGGATGCTGATCCTGTTCGGGGTGATGGGCTACGGGATGCGGCTTTACGGCTATCCGGTCGCGCCGGTGGTGGTGGGGCTGATCCTTGGCCCGATGGCCGAACAGCAGCTGCGCCGGGCACTGGCGATTGCGCAGGGCGACTGGTGGACGCTGGCCTCCACCCCGGTCTCGGCGGTGCTTCTGGGGGTGTCGGCAGTGTTCCTTGTGGTGCCGATGCTGATGCGCCTGCGCGGGCGCGGGGCTGTGCTGAGCCAGGTCGCGGGCGACGCGGACTGAGCCGCCTGACTGTCGGGGCGGGCGGTGCCAAAGGCCTGCCCCGGCGGCTGCCGTCGACGGATCGTCTGAGCCGCGGACCGGGTTCGCAACCTCCTTGCCACGCAGGGTGTTCGCGGATGCTGTCCGGAAGAGGAGGTGGTGGCGAGGGAGGGACTCGAACCCTCGACCTTGCGATTATGAGTCGCACGCTCTAACCAGCTGAGCTACCTAGCCACTGGCGGGCGGATTAAGGGCGCGGCGGGGAGAGGTCAAGGGTGAATCGGCGGCGGCGGGCCGGTCCTCCTCGTGCGACTGCGTCTTCTCGTCGGGTGCGTGGTGAGCGAGGAGTATCCGTTCCGGCCTCCAGGGAAAGACGGCGGCTGGTCCTGCTCCTCGACGGTTCCGAAACGACCCAGTGAAGATGGACCCAGCCGCCGCCACGGCCCGCCAGAGCGCACCGGCGGGCTGCGGCTCAGAAACTACCTCAGATGCCCACAATCAGCATAAGACAAGCGACGAAGGAGACGACGAGCGGATTTCCTAACGCGCCACCCTTGGCCTGCCCGAGGCGGTCGCCGTCACCCGCGCCTCGATGAACATCGTCCGGCCCTCGATCTCGACCTCCTTCACCTCGCGGTCCACGGTGACGCGCAGGTCCACGGCCCCGGCCTCCCGCGCGCGCGCGGAGGCGTCGGCCACCAGCGCGGCTTCCAGCGCGGCAAGCGCGGCCTCGGGGGTGGAGAAGCTCTGCAACCCGTCCGCCAAATGCGCGACATAGCGGCCCTCGGCGGGCGATGACACGGTGCCCGTCGAGCGCTGGCTGACCTGCCCCGCCACCGCGCCGATGGCGTTCGCCACCCCGGCGTGTTCCGGCAGGATCGTCCGGCAATGCAGCCGCTCCCCCACCGCGCCATAGTAGGAGGGGGCCGAGGCGCCGAGGCCGATCACCGGGACGCCCAGCTTCACATCGACCTCCAGCACGCCCCTGTGCCGGGCAAGCCCCGCCTTGGTCAGCGCGTGGCGGGCGAGGGGTTCCGGCGCCTCGCCTGCGAAGCCCGCATCCTCGCCGAAGGCGGCTTCCAGAAGGCAGTCCACCGTCTGCTGCGTCAGCTGGTCCACCACGGCCTGCGCCAGGATCTCCGGGCCTGTGGCGAACCGCTCGCCCGCCCCGGTGCGGCGCTTGGCGATCAGCCGCAGCGCCTTTTCCGCCGCCGCGCCATCCCAGCTGTCCAGCCGCCCCAGCACATGCGCCGCATCCGAGGGCGTCACGCCCGAGATCATCACCAGCCCGCGCGCGACCAGCCGTTCCAGCGCCGCGACCTCCAGCCGCGACGTCAGCGCAGCGGCCATGGTCATCGGCTGGGTGATCCGGTCCAGCACCGCCAGTTCGCGCGCGTTAAGCCCGCCGCGCTGGCCGGACATCGGCACGACGAACCGGCCGTCCATCTCGCCCACCGCCTCGCTGGAGAGCCAGCGGTCCAGGGCCGCATGGACCATCCCGGCATGCTCGACCGCCAGAAGCGAGACCGGCATCAGCCGCCGGGGGCCAAGCCGCAGGCCGCCCTTCAGGCCTTCCGTCACCAGATGCACTTCGCTGTCGCCGCCAAGGCCGGTGGTGCGCATCGCCACCGCTTCCACCATCGTGCGGAAGCCGCCCACCCGCGCGCCCTGCGGGTCGATCTCGGGCAGCCCGTCGCGAAGCAGCGCCACGTCGGTCGTCGTCCCGCCGATGTCGCTGACCAGCGCGTCCGAGGCGCCGGTCAGCCAGCGCGCGCCCACGATGCTGGCGGCGGGGCCGGAGAGGATGGTCTCGATCGGCCGTTCCCGCACCATGGCGGCGGAAATCAGCGCCCCGTCGCCGCGCACCACCATCAAGGGCGCGTCGATGCCGATCTGCACCAGATGCCGCTCGCAGGCCGCGACCAGCCGGTCGATCATCCCGATCAGCCGGGCGTTCAGCACGGCGGTCAGCGCGCGCTTCGGGCCGTTCAGGTTGGCCGACAGTTCATGCGAGCAGGTCACGGGCCGCCCCGTCACCCGGCGGATCAGGTCGCGCACGGCGATCTCGTGCGCGGGATTGCGGGTGGCGAATTGCGCGGCGACGGCGAAGCCCGAGACCTCGTCGCCCAGTTCGCGCACCATCAGCTCCAGCAGGCCGAGGTCCAGCGCCGTGACCTCGGTCCCGGCATGGGTATGGCCGCCGGGCAGCTTCACGACGGGGTCGCCCTTTAAGGCCTCGGTCAGGCCGCTGCGGCCAAGGTCGGCGTCGTCGAAGCCGATGAAGACCAGCGCCACCCGGGCGCCCTGGCCCTCGACCAGTGCATTCGTCGCCAAAGTGGTCGACAGCGACACCAGCGCCACCTCCGCCGCCCTGACCCCTGCCGCCGCGATGGCCGCATCGACCGCCTCGCCGATCCCCACCGCCAGATCGTGCCGCGAGGTCAGCGCCTTGGCCTTGCCGAGCACGGTATTCGCCGCCTCGTCCAGGATCACCGCATCGGTATAGGTGCCCCCGGTATCGACACCCAGAAAGATCGCCATATTCGCCCCTGACCCGCTCCGCTTCCTGCCAGCTAGTGCAGCTTCACGCCGCTGTCAGCCCCGGAAGCGACATCAGTGCCGCCGCCTGCGCCGATGGGCCGGGGGCAGGTTCAGCATCGTGCGGTATTTCGCGACAGTGCGCCGGGCGATGGGCGCGCCGCCCTCGGCCAGAGCCGTGGCAAGGGCATCGTCCGAGAGGGGGTGATCCGGGTCCTCCTCGGCCACCAGCTTCGCCAGCCGGTCGCGCAGCGCGCCTGCCGCCGGCCCCCCTTCGCGCGCGGCCTGGGTGAACAGAGCCCGCAGCCACCATGTGCCGCGCGGCGTGTCGACCGCCGTGCCTGCGACCACCCGGCTGATCGTGCCCTCATGCAGGCCAAGCGCCTCGGCCACTTCGGCCATCGTCATCGGCACCAGCGCCCCAAGACCGTGTTCCAGCGCGGCGGTCTGCCGGGTCAGGATGTCCTGCCCCACCGACAGAAGCGTGGCGTTCCGCCCCTCGATCATCCGGATCAGCGCCCGCGCCTCGGCCCGGCCCTTGCCGCGACCCTCGGCGACCGAGACCGAGGGCAGGGCCGAGCGGTTCAGCGACACGATCCACCCCGCCGTGCCCTTCTCGGCGATCAGGTCGGGCTCGCGGACCGGGGCGGTATTGACCTCGAACCCCGCGCCCGGCTTCGGGTCATAGCTGCGCAGCCGCGCGAAGGCCTGGCGCAGGTCCGCCAGTTCCAGCCCTGCCTCGCGGGCGATGCGCTCGATCTCGCCCTTGGCCAGCAGGTCCAGCCGGGACAGGAGCGCCGCCATGGGCGCGTCGAGTTCCCCCGCCTCCTCGGCCTGCAGCCGCAGGCATTCGGCCAGGTTGCGGGCGAAAAGCCCGGTCGGCTCGGCCCGCTCCTGCAAGCGGCGCAGCACGCTTTCCACCGCAGGCACGGCCACGCCCAGCTGCCCGGCAATCGCCGGAAGCGTCTGGCCGATCCAGCCGGCGGGCTCCAGCGCCTCGGCCAGCGCCATCGCGATCCGGGCCTCTGCGGGGTCGAGCCGCAGCGCCTCGATCATGCCCAGGACATGGCTGACGAGGCTTGGCCCCGCCGCTTCCTGCTCGGGCCGCTCGGCATCGGACCCGAAGGCCGATTTCCAGCGCGGCAGCCATTCCTGCACCTGCGGACGGGTCAGGATGATCTGCGGATTCTCCGCCGCCTGTTCTTCCAGATAGCGGCTCAAGCCAGCCGCATCGGCACGCAGGATGCGGATCGAGGTCGCAAGCCCGGTGGTCAGCGCCATGCGCTGGGTCTGGTGCACCGAGATGCGGGTTCTGGATTTCATGTCCGAATGGTTTCCACGGACCGCGCCTTGCCGCAAGGGCCGGGGTGTCGGACCGATGGCTGCCGCAGCGCCGCAGATGACAAGTGCGTGAGAGCACAACTGCCGCGGCTGTCGCGATGGAATGCCATGCCTATAGTGGCTGCGTCATAGCCAGCCAGGGAGCCAGTACATGAAGTTTGCCAAAGCCTTGATCATCGGTGCGGTCCTGTCCGCAGGGGCCGCCTTCGCCGAGGAGGAACGCACCGATCCCAACGCCATCGCGCGGGCAGAGCTGATGGAAACCATCGGCAAGAACATCGGCATCATCGGTGACATGGCGGGTGGCAAGGCCGCCTTCGATGCCACCGCCGCCGAAGCCGCCAAGGCCGCGCTGGTCGAGGCGACCGGCAAGATCGAGGCCACCTTCAGGGACGAAGGCGCCGCCGACCCCGCCTCGGAGGCCAAGCCGGAAATCTGGGCGAACTGGGATGACTTCCTGAAGAAGGCCCATGCTGCAAGCGATGCCGCCGGCGCGCTGGACGTCGCCTCGGCCGAGACGCTGAAGGCGGGGATGGGCGCGCTCGGCGGGGCCTGCAAGGACTGCCACACCAGCTATCGCGTCATGAAGAACTGACCTGCCCCGGCAGGATGCTAGGGCCCCGGTCGCAAGGCCGGGGCCGTCTCATGTGGGTGCTCAGCCGCAGGTCACGCGCTCGATCACGTCGCGGCGGTCGAGCCAGATGTTCAGCCGGTTCGGGCTATAGTCCATCGTCACCGCCGAACCATGCGGAATCACCCGCACGTCCTGGCTGAAGCGCATCCCGTCCAGCACCACGCCCGGTCGTCCGACCAGATACTGCAACCGGTCCGCACCGCAGCTCGCCATCGGGTCGGGGGGCGTCATCGGCACCGTCTCCACGCAGGCCGCCAGCAGCAGCGGGGCGCAGACGAGCAGGGGAAAGGCATGTTTCATTGCGTCCATCCTTCGTGCCTTGGACATCGAATCCATCATTGCTTTACGCCCGAGTTTGGCACAGGTTCCGGAAAATCTTTAAGGGAGGAAAACCAGATGCGCACTCGTGCAGCCGTCGCCGTCGCCGCCGGACAACCGCTCCAGATCATGGAAGTGAACCTCGAAGACCCGAAAGAGGGCGAGGTTCTGGTCGAGATCAAGGCCACCGGCATCTGCCACACCGACGAGTTCACGCTGTCTGGCGCAGACCCCGAAGGGATCTTCCCCTCGATCCTCGGGCACGAGGGCGCAGGCGTGGTGGTGAAATGCGGCCCCGGCGTGAAGACGCTGAATCCCGGCGATCACGTCATTCCGCTCTATACGCCGGAATGCCGCGAATGCCCCTCCTGCCTGTCCCGCAAGACCAACCTCTGCACCGCGATCCGCGATACGCAGGGCAAGGGGCTGATGCCGGACGGGACCACGCGCTTCTCGATGCTGGATGGCACGCCGATCCATCACTACATGGGCTGCTCGACCTTCGCCAACCACACGGTCCTGCCGGAAATCGCCTTGGCCAAGGTGCGCGATGACGCGCCCTTCGACAAGATCTGCTACATCGGCTGCGGCGTGACCACCGGGGTCGGCGCTGTGCTGAACACCGCCAAGGTGGAACAGGGCGCAACCGCCGCCGTCTTCGGTCTGGGCGGCATCGGGCTGAACGTCATCCAGGGCCTGAAACTGGCCGGGGCCGACAAGATCATCGGCGTCGACCTGAACGACGACAAAGAGGAATGGGGCCGCAAATTCGGCATGACCCATTTCGTCAACCCGACCAAGATCGAGGGCGGCGACGTGGTGGCCCATATCGTCGGGATGACCAGGACGCCTTTCGACAAGATCGGCGGGGTGGACTATTCCTTCGACTGCACCGGCAACGTCAAGGTGATGCGGGCCGCGCTGGAATGCACCCACCGCGGCTGGGGCCAGTCGATCGTGATCGGCGTTGCGCCCGCCGGGGCCACGATCGAGACGCGGCCTTTCCAGCTGGTCACGGGCCGGGTCTGGAAAGGCACCGCCTTCGGCGGCGCCCGCGGCCGGACCGACGTGCCGAAGATCGTCGACTGGTACATGGACGGCAAGATCGAGATCGACAGCATGATCACCCACATCCTGAAGCTCGAGGACATCAATAAGGGCTTCGACCTGATGCACGAGGGCAAGTCGATCCGCGCCGTGGTGGTGTACTGAGGCGCCGGGCGGGGCTTGTCATTCTCCTGACCGGCCCCGCTCACAGATGTCTTTGATGACGAAAACGGAAGCCTCTCTGCTGCGGGCGACGGCCTCCGGCGCGCCCGCCGCTGACCCTCAGCGCCCCTTCGTCCAGCGCCGGTAGGGGCGTTCCAGCCACAGCGTCGCGGCGACCGAGACCGCAATCGACAGCACACCCAGCCCCAGCGTCGCGGCAAGCGAGCCATAGGGCTCCACCCCGGCCTTCCGCAACAGCGTTCCGGCGATGGAAAAGACCAGCAGGTGCAAGAGGTACAGCAGATAAGACGCCTCACCCCAGATCATCGCCCAGTCCGGCACGCGCCAGCGCCCCGCCGCCAGCCCATAGACCAGAGCCGCCGCCGGAAGCCCCGCCACCCAGGCGCGACCCCAGTCGAGGCTGACGCCTGACACGACCGCCGCCAAGCCCAGCGTCCCCAGCGCCAGCGCGGGGACCGCCCCCGCCCGCCAGCCTGCCGAGATGGCCAGCGCGATCAGCCCACCGAACAGGAACTCGATCACGCCGGAATACAGCACCACGCCCAAGGCCGGATGCAACCTCAGCTGCAGGTGCGTCAGGCCGAACGTGACCAGCGACCACAGCGCCAGCGCGACAACCGCCCCGCGCGCCCCGAAGCGGAAATAGGTCGCGGCGAAAAGCAGATAGAACAGCCCCTCGACCGTCAGCGTCCAGGCCACCGCCATCACCTGGTCCGGCAGCGGAAGGAGCAAGACCGACAGCAGGATCCGCCAGGAACCCGGCCATTCCGACCAGTCGCCCTGCATCAGGCCATGTCCGGCCAGCGCCAGCAGCGTCAGCGCCAGCACCGCCCAATAGGGCGGCACGATCCGCCAGAACCTCTGGCGCAGAAACCAGCCCGGCCCCAGGTGGCGGCGTCCCTCCACCGCATGGAAGATCACGAAGCCGCTCAGGACGAAGAACACGTCCACTCCGACCTCGCCGCCTTGGAACCAGCGCAGAAGGCCGGGATCGTGCCCCTCGGCGACCGATGCAGCCTGCAGATGGAACAGGACGACCAGGGTCGCGGCCACGCCGCGCAGCATCTGCAACCCACCGATCATCCGCACCGTCCCTGCCTGCCCCGGCAATGTTGTCCGCCCCGCTCTTCCCAAGTCAACCAAGCGATTGCGCTTTCCTTGCGGCTGCACCTCGGCCACAAAGGGGCGGAAACCGGAGGCCAAGATGCCCGATCCCCGCTCTTCTCGCCTTGCCGTCCTGATCGACGCCGACAACATCCCCGCCCGCCATATCGAGGCGGTGCTGGACGAGATCGCAGGCCTGGGCGAACCCTCGGTCCGCCGCGTCTATGGCGACTGGTCCTCCTCCGCGCTGGCGCAATGGAAGGAAAAGGCCCGCAGCCTGGGCCTGGTCATGCACCAGCAGTCGGCCAACACCAAGGGCAAGAACGCCTCCGACATCGGCCTCGTCATCGACGCGATGGACATATTGCACGCGGGCAAGGTCGATGGCTTCGTGCTCGTCTCCTCCGACAGCGATTTCACCCGCCTCGCCAGCCGCATCCGAGAGGACGGGCTGCAGGTCATCGGCGTGGGCGAGAAGAAGACGCCGGAAAGCCTGCGCAACGTCTGCAACCGGTTCATCTTCCTGGAAAATCTGACCGCGGCCCCGGAAACGGCAGCCGATGCGCCGACCCCGGCAAAGCCCATCAGGGCCGAGAAAGACGCGCCCTCGAAGGCCATTCCCCTGATCCTCGCGGCGATGAAGAAGATCGGCATCGAGGAGGACAGCTATTCCCTCGGCCAGCTCGGCAATGTCCTTGTGCAGCTCTACCCCGATTTTGACAGCCGCAGCTACGGCAGCGCAAAGCTTTCCGACCTGCTGAAACGCACCGGACGCTTCGACGTGCAGAAGGGCGAGGGCAACCACCTGATGGTTCGCGACAAGGCCTAGTCAGAAGATCGTCGCCAGCCAGTCCGCGAACTGGTCCACCGCCGGGCGGCGGGGGACCTTCGGCAGGACCACGGCATAGGTGACAGAGGGCAGGCCGTGGATGGGCAGCACCGCCAGCCGTCCGGCCTTCAGGTCGGCCTCGCAGACGATCTCGGTCGCCAGCATCGCCCCCAGCCCCTGCCGTGCCGCCGACATCTCCAGGTGCGGACTGCCCAGCTGCACCCGCTTCAGCCGGTCAGGATCCAGCCCCGCCCGGCGCAGCTGTTCCTTGTCCCAGGCGCTGCCGGGCCCGTCGAGCCAGGGAATCTCGGCCGGGTCCATCCCCGCCAGCGCCGGCGCGCAGACCGCGAGGATGGGCGTGCTGATCAAAGGCCGGACCTCCAGGCCGGGCGGCGCGGTCCCGTCGTCGTCCAGCACCCGGATCGCCATGTCATAGCCGTCGTGCAGAAGATCGACCGAGGTCGGGCTGGGCGACATCGCCACCTCCACCTCGGGGTGGCGCGCCCAGAACTCCGGCAGGTGTGGCATCACCCGGGTCTCGGCGATGAAGGTGGTCGTCGCGACCCGCAACACGCGCCGCGTCTCGGCCTGCCGCAACGCCGCGATGCCGTTCGACAGGGTGCCGAACCCTTCGTCAAGCGCCTTTGCCAGCTGCGCCCCCGCCTCCGTCAGGCTGACCGTCCGCCCCGCCCGCCGCACCAGCGCCACGCCCAGCTCGCCCTCCAGCCCGCGCACCGCCTGCGTCACCGCCGCATGGGTGACGTTCAGCACCCGGCCGGCTTCCGCAAAGCTGCCGTGCCGCGCGGTGGCGTCGAAGGCCCGCAGGGCCGAAAGCGAGGGCAGATCACGCCAGCGCGACACGTAAGATCACCTTTCGTCCGAAGGAAATTCCTGAGTCGGATCATCGCAGCTTTCGTGGCATTACCATAGTGCCATTCTGCTACGGGACGAAAGCGATGCACGGCGTGAACCTCGATCTTCTCCACCTTGGCCCGCATCATCCCGACGGTCGGTCCAGGGACATCCACGCGCATCATCGGGCCGCGCATCTGGACGACCTTCGCGCCGGGCGACGCGCGAAGTGGCAGGCAGTCCTGGCCCGCGCCATGGCCCTGCTCCGCAAGCCCGCGTCGCCTCACGGCAAGCCGCAAGCCACTTGCCCCTGATTGTTCGCCCGCGACGTCGTCACTCCTCACAGGTGCCATCTGCGAGGAGAGGCCGAAGTCGTTCCCCCATCCGGGAGAAGGCGCCTATTCCACCTCGACCGTGACCCAGGTCTCGAAGCAGACGCCGTTCGCCAGCGCCATCACCCCGATCGTCGCGCGGCCCCCCAGTCCACGCTCGCGCCCGAAGACCTCGACGAACAGGTCCGACAGGCCCGAGGACACCTTATGCACCTCCTCGAATTCCGGTGTGCAGACCACGAAGTTCAGGCTGCGCACGATCCCCTTCACCCGGTCCAGCGACCCCAGCGCCTGCCGGATGCCGCCCAGCACGTTCAACCCCGTGCGCCGCGCCGCCTGATAGCCTTCGTCCACCGTCACATCCCGGCCGAGGCGGCCCTTGTGGGTGATCTCCACGCCCCTCTGCGCCACATGGCCCGACAGGAACAGAAGGCTCCCCACCCGGTGAAAGGGCTTCATCGTGCCGTAATCCGCGCCGTAATAGCCGTCGCGGTCGAAGTCGGGGATGTCGAGGCCCATCTGCAGGGCCAGTTTCTCGGGTGATGTCATGTCGGTCTCCTTCCCCGCCATCCTGCCCCGGCCTGCCGATTCGCCGCCATGGTGAATCGGTTCCGGGACATGCGCGCGTATGTATGGAAGCCATATGCATTCCATACCGGCTCCCGATGCCGGAACTATCCCTGCTCCGGCCAATTAATCCCGCGTCCGCAGGCACTTGGCCCGCCCCGTGCGCCGCCGAACCGCCCCTCTCTCGAAATCCGCATTCAATTGTCGCGGCTCTCTCCCTACCTTGGCCGGAAAGGAGCTTCCCATGACCCCCATTTCCCTTGGCCTCGATACGTTCGGCGATGTCTCGGTCGGCCCCGACGGCCAGCCGCAAAGCATGGACCGCGTTCTGCGCGAGGTGCTGGACCAGGCCACGCTCGCCGACGAAATCGGCATTGATTTCATCGGCCTGGGCGAACATCACCGCCCCGATTTCGCAATCTCCGCGCCCGAGATCGTGCTGGCGGCCATCGCCGGGCGCACGCATCGCATCAAGCTCGGCACCGCCGTCACGGTGCTGTCGACCGATGATCCGGTGCGCGTCTTCCAGCGCTTCTCCACGCTCAACGCGCTGTCGAACGGCCGCGCCGAGCCGATCCTCGGGCGCGGGTCGTTTACCGAAAGCTATCCGCTCTTCGGCCAGGATCTGCACGACTACGACCAGCTTTTCGAGGAACGCCTGGACCTCTTCGCCAAACTCCTGCGCGAGCCGCGTGTCACCTGGTCCGGCCAGACGCGCAGCGCATTGGAAAACCAGCAGGTTTTCCCGCCGCTCGGCCAGCCGATGACGGTCTGGGTCGGCGTCGGCGGCTCACCCGAAAGCGTGGTGCGGGTGGTGCGGCAGGACCTGCAACTGATGCTCGCCATCATCGGCGGCGACGCCAGCCGCTTCGCGCCTTACGTCGACCTCTACCACCGCGCCTGCGCCCAGTTGGGCAAACCGGTGCGGCCCATCGGCGTCCATTCCCCCGGCTTCGTGGCGGAAACCGACGAAGCGGCGCAGGAGAAGCTCTGGCCGCATTATGCCGAGATGTTCGGCCGCATCGGGGCCGAGCGTGGCTGGCCGCCGGTGACGAAGGACCGCTACCTCGCCGAAGTCCACCATGGCGCGCTTTACGTGGGCAGCCCCGAGACGGTGGCGCGGAAGATCGCGAAGACGGTGAAAACCCTCGGGATCCAGCGGTTTGACATGAAATACTCCACCGGCCCGGTGCCGCATTCCGACCTGATGGACTGCATCCGCCTTTACGGCGAGAAGGTCATCCCGATGGTGCGCGAACTCCCGTAGGATGGGCAATATTGACCATCCTACGCCCCAAGATGTAGCGTGCCTCTCTTCGCAGCCAACAACATCTGGCGATGCCGCTCCCGAAACCGTGCCCGGTCCGCTTCGGAATATTCCCCCGCACAGGCCGGGCAACAGACCCCTTCCTCGTAGACCGGAGAGGTCTGATCCTCCGCCACCACCGGCCTCCGGCACGCTCCGCAGACCTTGAGGCCCCCCGGCTTGAGCCCATGTCCGACCGACACCCGGTCGTCGAAGACGAAGCACTGCCCCTGCCACAGGCTTTCCGCCTCCGGCACCTCTTCCAGGTATTTCAGGACGCCGCCCTTCAGGTGGTAGACCTGGTCAACCCCTTGTCCCAGAAGATAATTCGTCGACTTCTCGCAGCGGATGCCGCCGGTGCAGAACATCGCCACCCGCTTGCCCGCAAAGCGCTCGCGGTTCGCCTGCCACCAGTCGGGAAACTCGCCGAAGGCCCGTGTGCCGGGGTCCACCGCGCCGCGGAAGGTGCCGATGGCGACCTCGTAATCGTTGCGGGTGTCGATCAGCACGGTCTCGGGATCGCTGATCAGCGCATTCCAGTCCGCAGCCGAAACATAGTTCCCCACCCGCGCCAAGGGGTCCACATCCGGCTGCCCCATGGTCACGATCTCGCGCTTCAGCTTCACCTTCATCCGCCCGAAAGGCATTGAATCCGCGAAGCTTTCCTTCCACTCCAGCCCGTCGCATCCCGGCAAGGCCCGCACCGCTGCCAGCGCCGCATCCACACCTTCGCGCGTCCCGGCGATGGTGCCGTTGATCCCCTCGGGCGCGAGCAGCAGCGAGCCCTTCACGCCAAGCGCCACGCAGACCTCCAGAAGCCCCGGCTTCAGCGCGGCGGGGTCGGGGAAGCGGGTGAAGTGATACAAAGCGGCAACGGTCAGCATGGCCTCCTTTGCGCCCAAGATCGCGGAATTTCAAGCGCTTCGCTTGACGCACCCCGCCCCCGGACCTAACCAAGGGGGATGACCCCGGGGGAGGCCGCTATGAGACCTGCAAGCGATGCGCTGATCGTGATCGACGTGCAGAACGACTTCTGCCCCGGCGGCGCTCTGGCCGTGGCGGGGGGGGATGAAATCATCAGCCGGATCAACGGGTTGATGGGGGATTTCGCGACCGTCGTCCTGACGCAGGACTGGCATCCGGCGAACCACGCCTCCTTCGCGGCGAACCATCCGGGGGCCGAGCCGTTCAGCCTGACCCGGATGCCCTATGGCCCGCAGGTCCTGTGGCCGACCCATTGCGTCCAAGGCACGAAGGGGGCGGAGTTCCACCCCGACCTGCGCACCGATCCCGCGCAACTGATTGTCCGCAAAGGCTTTCGCCCCCAGATCGACAGCTATTCCGCCTTCTTCGAGAACGACCACCGCACCCCCACCGGGCTGGAGGGCTACCTCCGCAGCCGGGGGGTAACGGCGGTGACGCTGGTCGGTCTCGCCACCGACTACTGCGTCGCCTATTCCGCGCTGGATGCGGCGCGGCTGGGCTTCAAGGCCACGGTGCTGGAAGGCGCCGCGCGGGCCATCGACCTGAACGGCTCCCTCGCCGAGGCACGGGACAAGATGCGCGCGGCCGGCGTCGCGCTGGAGGCGTAAATGGTGGATATCGCGACGCGGGTCTGGGACCACAAGTGGAAGATCGACCCCATCGTGCGGTCGCTGATCGACACGGACTTCTACAAGCTCTTGATGTGCCAGTCGATTTTCCGCAACAAGCCGGACACCAATGTTGTCTTTTCGCTGATCAACCGCTCCACCAAGGTCCGCCTCGCCGACCTGATCGACGAGGGCGAGCTGCGCGAGCAGCTGGACCATGTCCGCACCGTCTCGCTGACGCGGGGGGAAAGCACCTGGCTGCGCGGCAACACCTTCTACGGCAAGCGGCAGATGTTCCGCCCAGATTTCATGGAATGGTTCGAGGGCCTGCGCCTGCCCGCCTATCACCTGGAAAAGCGCGACGGCCAGTTCGAGCTGACTTTCGAGGGCGCCTGGCCCGAGGTCATGCTGTGGGAAATCCCCGCGCTCGCGGTGCTGATGGAGCTGCGCTCCCGCGCCGTCCTGAACGACATGGGCAAGTTCGAGTTGCAGGTCCTCTACGCCCGCGCTATGACCCGGCTCTGGGAGAAGATCGAGCGGTTGCGCAGGATCGACGGGCTGAAGATCGCCGATTTCGGCACCCGCCGTCGGCACGGCTTCCTGTGGCAGGACTGGTGCGTCCAGGCGATGCAGGAGGGGCTGGGGGCCAAGTTCACCGGCACCTCCAACTGCCGCATCGCCATGCGCCGCGACATCGAGGCCATCGGCACCAATGCGCATGAATTGCCGATGGTCTACAGTGCCCTGGCCAATTCGGACGAGGAACTGCGCCAGGCCCCCTACCGCGTGCTGGCCGACTGGCACGAGGAGCACGAGGGCAACCTGCGGATCATCCTGCCGGACACCTACGGCACCGAGGGCTTCCTGAAGAATGCGCCGGACTGGCTGGCGGGCTGGACCGGCATCCGCATCGACTCGGGCGATCCGGCCAAGGGGGCGGAGATCGCGATCCGCTGGTGGCAGGACCGCGGCGAGGACCCCCGCGAGAAACTGGTGATCTTCTCCGACGGCCTCGACGTCGACACCATCGAACAGCTCTATGCCCAGTTCAACGGGCGGGTGAAGGTGTCTTTCGGCTGGGGCACCATGCTGACGAACGACTTCCGCGGGCTGGTCGCCGGGGATGCGCTGGCGCCGTTCAGCCTGGTCTGCAAGGCGTTGTCGGCGAACGGGCGGCCGACGGTGAAGCTGTCCGACAACCCGGCCAAGGCGATGGGCCCGAAGGATGAGATCGAGCGTTACAAGCGGGTCTTTGGGGTAGGCCAGCAGGAGGTGCAGGAGGTTCTGGTCTGACTGCCCTCAGGTGCCGATGAACAGCTCGCCGATCCGGTAGAACAGCGCGCCCATGATCGCCGCCGCCGGGATGGTGATGACCCAGGCCCAGACGATCCGGCTCGCCAGCCCCCAGCGCACGGCATGCACCCTGCGGGCGGACCCGACGCCGACGATGGAGGAGGTGATCGTGTGGGTGGTCGAGACCGGAACGCCCAGATAGGTCGCCGCGAACAGGGTCAGCGCGCCGGCGCTTTCGGCGCAGGCGCCCTGCATCGGGGTCAGGCGGGTGATCTTCGACCCCATCGTATGCACGATGCGCCAGCCGCCCAGCATGGTGCCGATACCCATGATGGTGAAGCAGGACAGCACCACCCAGGCGGGCACGGTGAATTCCTTGTAATAGCCGTTGGCGTACAGAAGGACCGCGATGATCCCGGCGGTCTTCTGCGCATCGTTCGACCCGTGGCCGATCGAGTAGAGCGCAGAGCTGATCAGCTGAAGCCTGCGAAACAGCCCGTCGGTCCGGGCCGGGTTCGCCCGCAGGAACAGCCAGCTGACCAGCACGACCAGAAGGATGCCAAGAACAAAGCCGGTGACCGGCGACAGGACGATGGCAACCAGCGTCTTGGACAAGCCGCCCCAGACAATCGCCGGGAAGCCCGCCTTGGCCACGCCCGCGCCGATGATCCCGCCGACCAGCGCATGCGAGGACGACGAGGGGATGCCCAGCCGCCAGGTGATCACGTTCCAGACGATGGCCCCCATCAGCGCGCCGAAGATCACCGCGTTCGTCACCATGTCGGGGTCGATCAGGCCCGTGCCGATGGTCGAGGCCACCTTTGCCTCAAAGCCGAAATGGTGGCCGATGAAATAGGCGGAAAAGTTGAAGAAGGCGGCCCAGAGCACGGCGACGAAGGGCGACAGCACCCGGGTCGACACGATGGTCGCGATGGAGTTCGCGGCGTCATGCATGCCGTTCAGCAGGTCGAACAGGAAGGCGATGCCGATCAGGAAGACCAGCAGGAAGGTTATCGCTCCGGCATCCATCGCGATGCCCTACACATGCTCGATGACGATGTCGCCCATCACATGGGCCACGTCCTCGAAACGGTCGCAGACCTTTTCCAGCCGGTCGAACAGTTCCGCCCCGATCACGAAGTCCAGCGCCTGGTCCTTCGGCGTCGACTTGAACAGGTCCTTCAGCCCGGTGTCATACATCTGGTCCGACTGTTCCTCGATCCGGCCGATCTCGCCGACCATCTGGTGCAGGCGACCGGAGTTCTTGCCGATGTCGCGCATCAGGGGCAGGGCCTCGGCGACGATGTTCGCCAGAATGATGATCCGGTCGCCCATCGCCCGCATGTTCGGCTGAAAGCTAGCTACGTCATACAGACCCACGGTCTTGCCGGTCTTGTTCATCTGGTCGATGGCATCGTCGATCGCCGAAGACAGGGCCTTGATGTCCGACCGGTCGAAGGGGGTGATGAAGCTGCGGCGGATCGACTGCATCACCTCATAGCTGATCTGGTCGGCCTCTTCCTCTTGTGTCGACAGCCGCGCGCATTTGTCTGCCGTGTCAGGACCGCCGTCGAGGATCGCCCGCAGGGTCTGCGCCGCCTCCTGCGCCTTCCTGGCCTGCGCCTCGAACAGGTCGAAGAAATTGTCCGACCGCGGCATGATGGCCTTGATCAGCTTGAACATGGCGACTCTCCGGGCGTGGACTTGCGTTCGGCGCTTCGACTAGCCGTTCACAAAAGTTTCCGCAATCTGTTACATGAGTGTCACGCGGGTCAGAGAACCTGTTTGGCGACCATGACGGCCCGGGCCAGGTGGCTTTTGTGAATCGGGTCATCGGCTTGCAGCCTGGGCATGGTCCAGCCGACCGAGGCCAGCGTGCGGGCCAGGGTGAAGGCCTGGACCATCGCTTCGTCGGTGGTGCCATAGCCCGCCATCAGCGCGGCACGAAGCTGCGGCTGCTCCGGGAGGTAGACCGTCTGCACCAGAGCGGTGCCGAGGTCATGAAGCCGGAAGCCGAAGCCTGAATCGTCGAAGTCGATCAGCGATACCGAATGGCCGTTCACCAGCACGTTTTCGCGCAGGACGTCGGCGTGGATCAGACCGAGTTCGCCGGACAGGCGTTCGCGCAGGGCATCGCGGGCGCGGATCAGGGCGGCGCGCTGGTCTGGGGCGGCGGTGGGATGCTCCCAGAAGCGGCCCCAGTGCGGCTGCTCACCGACCAGGCCATCGAGATCCCAGCGCGGGCGGGTGAAGCCGTCGGGCAGGGCCAGCCGGTCGGTCGTCCGGTGAACGCGGGCCAGAAGCTGGCCGAGGGAGTGGTAGGCGTCCAGAACCTCGGGCAGCGGGTGGGTGAAGGGCTTCGCCGCCTCGCCCAAAGCCTCGCCGTCCATCCAGGCGATGACCGAGGCGTGGCGGCCATCGGCCAGCGGCACCAGCAGCCGCCCGTCCAGCGCGGGCAGGGCGGCGGGGACTGGCAGGCCCGCGCGGGCCAGTTCGGCGCACCACCACAATTCGGACCGGATCGCGGCGGACGACTGGTAGCCCGCCCGATGCAGACGCAGCGCGGCGCGGTCTCCCGAGGGCAGGATGCATTCGCAGACGTGGTTCTCGCGGTCACGCAGGGTGCGGATGACGCGGGCGCCCCAGGCCTGGGCGGCGGATTCGAGCGGAGTCATTCTTCGTCACCCACCTTGCCGCGCAGCGCCTTGACCTCGCCCCGCTGGGTCTTCGCCGCGATCCGGCGGCGCTGGCTGCCCAGCGTCGGTTTGGTGGCGATCCGCCGTTTCGGCGCGACCAGCGCGGCGCGGATCATCTCGACCAGCCTTTCCCGCGCGATGTCGCGGTTGCGGGCCTGGCTGCGGGTTTCGTCGACCTGAAGCACGATCGCGCCTTCGGTGGTCCAGCGCCGTCCGGCCAGCTTCTTCAGCCGCGCCTTCACGCCGGGCGCCAGATGTGGCGACCTTTCCGCCTCGAAGCGCAGTTCGACGGCGGTCGAGACCTTGTTGACGTTCTGCCCGCCGGGGCCGGAGGCCCGCATGAAGCTTTCGCTGAGTTCCCATTCGGCGATGGCAAGGGTTTCGGTGACATGCAGCATGGGTCAGATCGGGTTACAGGGCGGGCTCAATTCTTCGCAGAAGAATTGTGTATCGGGGCGGGAGAAATAGAGAAAGGGTTGCCCTGCTCAGGCAACCCTTTCCGAGATCCAAGGAGATGGGCCAGTTAGGCATCCAAATCCAATCGGTGGTTTATTTTCCAGGGGCTGCCCTTAGAAAATACGCCCTCCGACTGTCCCGACACCTCTCTCCAATATCACTCTAGACACTGGATCACCTCCTTTCAAATGGTTGCCGATAGGGGGAGCGTGACACAGATTTTGTGTTTGTCAAAACAAATCACGCAACCCTTGTGGCAAGCTTCGCGAGTGCCAATCGAAAAGGCAACAATGCCACCACGGCAAGCAGAAGCTTGACCAGCCAGTCCCCCATCGCCAGCGAAACCCAGAACGGTGCCTCGGACCCAAAGCCCAGAAGCGGTGCCGGCTGAGTGGCCCAGGAGGTATCGACGCCGGGTTCCAGAAGGCTCAGCGTGGCCGAGAAGGCGATGGTAAAGAAGATCGCGGTGTCGAGGGTGGAGGAAATCACCGGCGAGATCAGCGGCGCCTTCCACCACAGGCCCCGACGGAAGCGGTTGAAGATGGTGATGTCCAGAAGCTGGGCCGCAAGAAAAGCCGTGCCCGAGCCAAGCGCGATGCGGAAGGTGACCAACGGGCCGAACTCGCCCTGGATCTGCGTGCCGATGAAGGAACAGACGATCCCGGTCAGAAACCCCGCCAGCACCACCTTGCGGGCGGCGGCAGAGCCTTCGAAGCGGTTCACGATCTCGTTCACCAGGAAGGCGAAGGGGTAGGTGAAGGCGCCCCAGGTGAGGAAGGCCCCCAGGGGATATTGCACAAGGATGTTCGAGGCGACGACGATGATCGCCATGGCGATGACGCCGGGCAGAAGGATGCGCATTCGGTTTTCCGTTTTGACAAGGTCGCGGAGACTTGGCCCCCGGAATGGGGGCGGGCGCGATCTATGCCGATGGAAAGCTCAAGTCAACCTAGTCCGAGGCCAGCACGGCTTTGCACTGCTTCGGCAGGTCGGCCATGGTGAATTCGCGCGGCCCCTTCTTCTTGGGCGCTTCCTCGTCCTTCGGCTTGTTCGGATCGGCCTTCGGCGGGTTCAGGTAGTCGGTCACCCACCACATCAGCGTGTCGTCGCAGCCGTCGCCGCCTTTCGACAGCTCGGCCACCGTGGGGCTTTGCGTCTCGCACAGCCGCGCGCCCTTGGGGCATTTCAGGCGGACATGGAAATGCGTGTCATGCCCGGCGATGGGCCGGATCTTCTGCAGCCACTTCTTGTCGCGGGCCTTGGCGGTGCGGCACATCTCGATCTTCACCGCCGCCGCCACGAAGATGCGGTCGACGCGCGGGTCGAGCGCGGCCTGCTTCAGCAATTCGCGGTGGACCTTCGTCCAGTTCTCCGTCACCGACCGCTGGTCGGCCGAGCGGACGGGGATCGAGCTGATCGCCTCGCGTTCCGCCGCGCTCAGGCTCAGGCTGCGCGGCGGCAGCATCCAGATGTCGGCGTCCAGCCCGATCTGGTGGCTGGCATGGCCCGAGGTCATCGGCCCGCCGCGCGGCTGGCTGATATCGCCGATGTAAAGCCCCTTGCCGAAGCCGATCTCGCGCGCCGTGGCCGAAAGGTCCATCAGGAACTGGACCATCACCGGCTGGCCGAAGTTGCGATGTCGCGACAGCCGCATTGCCTGCCAGGTCGGCCCGGTCTCGGGCAATTCCACCAGCCCGGCGGCGCAGCCCTTGGCATAGCTGCCGATGGGCATGGCATCCTGGGCCGAGGGCGCCTGCATCGCCCCGAACAGCTTGTTGGCCAGCTTCTCGGCCTGAGCCGGCGCTGCAAGAAGCAGCGACAGCAGGAAAACGCGGGTCAGGGTCATGCGGGCATTTCTCCTTTCGGCCGGACCCAGACTAGCAGGACCAGTCCGAGGAGGAACAGGACGATCAGCGGCGAAAAGCCGATGCGCTGCGATCCGCTGATCCCGGTGACGAGCGCGATGAGCGCGGGCGCGATGAAGCTTGCGACCTTGCCCGACAGGGCGAACAGACCGAACGCTTCGGTCGCGCGATCCGGCGTGGTGTGGCGCACCATCATCGTCCGGCTTGCCGCCTGCAAGGCGCCGCCCGCCGCGCCGATCAGCGCGCCGCAGAGGAAGAGGATGTCGTCCGAGGCCTTGCCCGCCGGGTCAAGCGGAATGCCCCAGACCTGTTCGCGCGTCATCCCGACCAGCACCGCGCAGACGAGGATCAGCACCACGATGCAGGCGGCGATCACAGGTTTAGGTCCCAGCGCCCGGTCGATCTTGCCACCGATCCACGAGGCGATCACCGCCGCCGCCGCCCCGACGATGCCAAAGATTCCGATCTGCCCGATGCTCCAGCCCAGCACGCCCTTCGCGTAGACGCCGCCAAAGGCATAAAGCGCGTTCAGCGCATCGCGGTAGAGAAGCGAGGACAGAAGATACGCCTTCAGGCTGTCGCGGTAGCGCAGCGAGACCAGCATTTCCTTGACCTGTCCGATGGCGCGGCCAAGCCCGATATGCGCGGCGGCGGTGCGGGGTTCCTTCACCCAAAGGAAGAAGGGGATCATGAAAAGGATGTACCAGAGCGCGGTGAACGGGCCGACGAACCGGGTCCCGATCTGGGTCTCCGCGTCTTCGCCCAGCAGCGGGGGCAGGCCAAGATAGGTTGTCCCGGTTTCTGGATTGGCCACGAAGATGCCCAGCATGACGACAAGGGCGACAAGCCCGCCGAGATAGCCGAACGCGAAGCCCGAGCCGGAAATGGCGCCAAGCTCGTCATGGTCCGACAGGCTGGGCATCAGCGCGTTGGTGAAGATGGTCGCGAATTCCATCCCGATGAAGCCGATGCCGAAGAACGCAACGGCCCAGATCAGCACGTCGAGCTCACCGCCGGGCGCGACCCACCACAGCGCCCAGGCGCCCACGACGTAGAAGGCCGAGAAGATCCAGACCCAGATCAGCCGCCGCCCGGTGCTGTCGGCCATGGCCCCCAGGATCGGGGCAAGGATGGCGATCACCACGGAGCTCGCGGCGATGCCCCAGCCCCAGAAGCTTTGCGCCGCAGCGGCCGAGGCATCGGGGTCAAGCCCCTCGCCCAGGTAGTAGCCGATGGCGATCTCGGTGAAGTAGGGGCCGAAGATGAAGGTGAGAAGCAGTGTGTTGTAGGGCTGGCTGGCCCAGTCGAAGAAATACCAGCCCCAGATCCGCTGCCGTGCGCTCGCCATGCCTGCCCCCTGTTTTTTAAGCGAAGTGAACCCGGAAACGCGGGGCGGCGCAAGCGAAGGCTATGCCGGGTGGCGACGACCGCCGATCAGGCCTGGCGCTCGGGCGGCCAGGGCCGGGTGGCATCCGCGGCGATCCAGGCCTTGACCCAGCCCGGCAGGTCCGGGCTTTCGGTCGAAACCCCTGCCGCCTTCGCCAGTTCCGGCGGCGGCACGATCCCGGCTTTCGACACGATGGCCGACCGGATCAGCACCTGCGAGGTGCAGTCTCGGCCCTTCCACATCGACTGTTCCATGTAGAGGAAGCGGTCGTCCCAGCCGAGGCAGCGGCTGTAGGTCGTGAGCTTCGAGAACACCGTCACCCGCTTCCGGTAGCGGATCGAAGAGCCCGCCACCGTCATCCCCCAGCCCTTCGCCTTCAGGATACCGTGGATGCCGGTGCGTGCACCAAGCGGCAGGCGCCCCAGGTCGTAAATCGTCAGCGTGCGCCCGTTATTCAACTCGACCCAGGGGTCCAGGTCCCAGGGCCAGCACAAGTGATGGCTGACATGGGTATCGAAAAGACCGAGCGGCGGCATCGACCTCGCGCGGGCCAGTTCCTTGAACATGCGCAGGAAAGGATACATCTGGGCCTCCGGGTTCCGCGCCCGGACTGGCGCGGCATCGACGCTTCGTCAAGCGGAACGCTGCGGAAGCCATTGCCCTTGGCCGGTCCTGCCGTTACCTGTGGCGAAATCCAGATGGAGTGCCCGATGACCTCGCTCTACCAGATCCTGATGCTGATCCTGCAGGTGGCGCAGTTCCTGATCCTGGCGCAGGTGATCATGAGCTGGCTGGTCAACTTCCAGGTGCTGAACATCCGCCAGCCGCTGGTCCGCCAGATCTGGGATGCTTTGAACCGGCTGCTGGAACCGATCTACACCCCCGTCCGCCGGATCCTGCCGCCGATGGGGGGCCTCGACCTCGCGCCGCTGGTGGTGCTGATCGCGATCTACGCCTTGCAGATCGTCCTGCGGAACAACGTCGCCGCCTTCCTCTGAGCCGCGGCGTGGACGGCGCAGCGCAGCTTCTGCATTCGGTCTTCGGCTTCCCGGACTTCCGCCCCGGCCAGGCCGAGATCGTGCAATCGGTGCTGGAGGGGCGCAACACCCTGGCCATCATGCCAACCGGCGGCGGCAAGTCGCTGTGCTTCCAGCTGCCCGCCTTGTGCCGGGATGGGGTGACAGTCGTCATCTCGCCGCTGATCGCGCTGATGCGCGACCAGGTCCGCGCCTTGCGGGCGGCGGGGGTGGAGGCCGGGGCGCTGACCTCGGGCAATACCGGGGAAGAGACGGAAGAGGTCTTCGCCGCCATCGACGACGGGCGGCTCAAGCTCCTCTACATGGCGCCGGAGCGGCTGGCCTCGGCTGGGGCGCTGGCGCTTCTCAGGCGGGCGAAGTGCAGCCTCATCGCGGTGGACGAGGCGCATTGCGTCAGCCAGTGGGGCCACGACTTCCGCCCCGACTACCTGCGGATCGGCGAACTGCGCCGCAGCCTGCGGGTGCCCTTGGCCGCCTTCACCGCCACGGCGGACGAAGAGACGCGGGCCGAGATCGTCACCCGCCTTTTCGACGGTGAGCCTCCCGTCACCTTCCTGCGCGGCTTCGACCGGCCGAACATCCATCTGGCCTTCGCCGTCAAGGACAAGCCGCGCGAGCAGATCCTGCGCTTCGCCGCCGCCCGTCGGGGCCAGTCCGGCATCGTCTATTGCGCGACCCGGGCCAAGACCGAAACCCTGGCCCAGGCGCTGCGCGAGGCGCGGCACGAGGCTGTGGCTTATCATGGCGGGATGGAGGCCGACGAACGCCGCCGGGTCGAGACCCGCTTCCAGCGCGAGGACGGGCTGATCGTGGTGGCGACCATCGCCTTCGGCATGGGTATCGACAAGCCCGACATCCGCTGGGTGGCCCACGCCGACCTGCCGAAGTCGATCGAGGGCTATTACCAGGAAATCGGCCGCGCGGGCCGCGATGGCTCGCCCGCCGAGACGATGACCCTCTACGGCCCCGACGACATCCGCCTGCGGCGGAGCCAGATCGACGAGGGCGCCGCCCCGCCCGACCGCAAGGCCGCCGATCACGCCCGGCTGAACGCGCTGCTGGGACTGGCCGAGGCTTTGGGCTGTCGCCGCCAGGTGCTGCTCGGATACTTCGGAGAGGCGGCGGAGCCCTGCGGCAACTGCGACCTCTGCGACCGCCCGGCGCTGCTGTTCGACGCGACCGAGGCTGTGCGGAAGGCGCTGTCGGCGATCCTGCGCACGGGGGAGTGGTTCGGGGCCGGGCATCTGATCGACATCCTGACCGGCTCGGCGACCCAGAAGGTGCGGGAGAAGGGGCATGACCAGCTTCCCACCTTCGCTGTGGGGCGTGAGCTGTCGAAACCCGCCTGGGGCGCGGTCTTCCGGCAGATGATGGGGCGCGATCTGGTCCGTCCCGATCCCGACCGCCACGGCGCGCTGCGGATGACGGAAGCGGCGCGGCCCGTGCTGCGGGGCGAGGCGAGCGTGACGCTGCGGCGCGATACGGTCGCGGCGGCGGGGGAGCGGGAGCCGGTGGTCCGCGCCCAGGTGGCCGAGGAGGATATGGGCCTCCTCGCGCTTCTGAAGGCGAAGCGGCGGGCACTGGCCGAGGCGCAGAATGTGCCGGCCTATGTGGTCTTTCCCGACAAGACGCTGATCGAGATGGCGGAGAGAAAGCCCGCCACGCTGGACCAGATGGCCGGGATCACCGGGGTCGGGGCGAAGAAGCTGGAAAGCTACGGCGCGGCCTTCCTGGAGGTGATCACCGGGGCGGCGGAGGGGCTGCACCCGGCCCGGATGCGGTTGGCCGGGCGGCCGGAGGGGGCGCTGTTCGACCGGCTGGCCGAGGTTCAGCTTGCGCTGGCGCGGGGCGAGGACGGGACGGGGAAATATATGACCTGCTCGCCCGCGACCCTGCGGGCGGTTGCCGAGCGGCGACCCTCGACCCTGGGGGAGCTGGTGGCGATCCAGGGGATGGGGGACGCCAAGGTGGAGCGGTTCGGGGAGGCCTTCCTGACGGTCCTGCGCGAGGGGTGAGGCCGGGCTGCCCGCGCGCGGGCAGGTTTTTCGATGTAATGAAATCAATGACTTGAGCGCGGGCGGTAACGATCTGGAAAGGATTGCCAGCAGCCCGTTCGGGCACGATCCTTCGCAGAAGGATCGTGCTCAGGCGGCGTTTTCGGCGACCGCGACTGGCGGGCGCGCCTCGGGCGGGCAGTATTCGGCCAGCGCACCTTCGATGGCGGTCTTGCGCAGCGGTTTCGTCAGGTAGCGGTCGATCCCGGCGGCGAGGATCGCCTCGGCATCGCCTTCCATTGCATGGGCGGTCAGCGCGACGATGGGAACCTGCGAGCCCAGCGAGCGGATGGTGCGGGCGGCTTCCTTGCCATCCATCTCGGGCATCGAGATGTCCATGAAGATCAGGTCGGGCTGGAAGCTTCCGAACATCTCAACCGCGATGCGGCCGTTGTCGGCAAAGCGCAGGTCGAGATCCATGTCGCGGACCATCTTCTGGAACACCAGCTGGTTGGTCCGGTTGTCCTCGGCCGCCAGCACCCGCATCTGGCGCCGCTCGGTCAAAAGGAGCGGCGGGAGGGCGGCAGGCTCGATCGGGGCCGGTGCGGTCAGGCCCTGGAGGTGGCGATAGAGGTCCGAGCGCAGGATCGGCTTTTGCAGGATCGCGGCGAAGTCATGCGCGAGATTGCCAAGGCCCATGGGGTTGGACGACAGCAGCATCACCGGCAGCTTATGCCCCGCGACGCGGATATGGTCCAGAAGCTGGACCCCGTCCATCTCGGGCATGGCATGGTCGGTCAGCACCACGTCATAGGCGGGGTCTTCGGCCAGACGCTCCAGCACTTCGGCACCCGAGCGGCAGAGCGTGACCTCGATCCCGCAGGGGGCGAGCTGGCGTTCCAGAATGGTGCGGTTGATGAACTGGTCGTCGACGGCGATGACGCGCTTCACGGCGACCGGCACCTGCACCGGGGCCGCATCCTCGGCCACCGGCAGGGTCACGCGGAAGCCGAAGCTGGAGCCGGTGCCGACATCGCTGTCGACCCAGACCGCGCCGCCCATATGTTCGATCAGGCGGCGGGTGATGGCGAGACCCAGCCCGGTGCCCTCGAACTTGCGGTTGCGCTTGTCCTCGACCTGGTTGAACTCGCCGAAGATGTGGTCGAGGTAGTCCGGCGCGATGCCGATGCCGGTGTCTTCCACCGTGACATGCAGGGTCTGGGTGCCCTCGCCTTCCTCCACCCCCACCACGCGGGTCAGGACATGGCCCTTTTCGGTGAACTTCACCGCATTGCCGATCAGGTTGGTCAGCACCTGCCGCAAGCGTCCCGGATCGCCGATGAAGCGGGTGGGCAGGAACATGTCGAAGTCGATCATCAGGTCGATGCCCTTTTCCCGCGCGCGGGGCTGCAGGAGCATCGTCACCTCATGGATCGTGCGTTCCAGATCGAAGGGCTCGGGGCGCAGCGTCAGGCGTTCCGCCTCGATCTTGGAATAGTCGAGGATGTCGTTGATGATGACCAGAAGCGCCTCGCCCGAGGAGCGGATGGTTTCGGCAAACAGGCGCTGTTCTTCGGAAAGCGCGGTGTCGCACAGAAGCTCGGCCATGCCGACGACGCCGTTCATCGGGGTGCGGATTTCGTGGCTCATGTTGGCAAGGAAAGCGGATTTGGCGCGGTTCGCGGCCTCGGCGGCCTGGCGGGCGGCTTCCAGCTGGGCCTGCTGCTCGCGGATCGTGGTGATGTCGGTGCGCAGACCGACCCGGCCGCCATCCGGGGTGACATGGTCCGATTCCAGCACCACCCTGCCATTGGCGAGCGTGTTTTCCGCGATGGTGTCGGCGGCGCGGAAATGGGCGAGCCGGTCGGCCAACCAGTCCTCCTCGCGCCCGACGGCATCGGGGACATGGCCGTTCTGCAACCCGTGGCGCAGGAGATCCTCGAAGGTGACGCCCGGCTGCATGATGGGGGCGGAGTCAGGGAACATTTCGCGATACCGTTGATTGCAGGCCAAAAGACGTTCCTCCCGGTCAAAGAGAACGAAGGCATCGGGCAGGACGTCGATGGCGGCCCAGATGCGCATCTGTTCGGTGATGTCGATGGCGAGGCAGACGAGATCGCCATCGCGGGCGCGGCGTTCCTGGACCTTGACCCAGGTGCCGTTGCGCAGTTTCAGGGTGACGGGTTCGATCGGGTCGCCCTCGATCCGGGCGAGCATCCGGGCGGTGAAATCATCGGGGGATTCGTCCCCGAGATCGATGATGGTTTCGGCGGACTGGCGGATGATGTCTTCATAGGGGCAGCCGGGGGCGATGATTTGGCCGAAGGGGCCAAGCCAGGCTGCATTGGCGCTGACGAGGCGCTTGGCGCTGTCGAAGACGGCGAATCCGTCGTTGATGGTTTCCAGCGCGTCCCACAGCCGGCGTTCGGCCATGACGGCGGCGGTATGGGCGCGGTCGAGGTCTTCGACGAAGCGGAGATTCTGGTCCTTTAGCACCTCGGCCTGTGACAGCGCGGATTTCACCACCTGGCGCTGTTCGACGATCTGGTCCGAGAGGGACCGGGCGTGGATGGCAAGCTTTTCGTTGGCGGCGAACAGCTCCCGGCTTTTCTGTTCCAGAAGGCGTTCGGCCGCCAGCCGCGCGCGCCGTTCCCTGAACAGACGTTCCGAAAGATCCATCGCTTCCCAGCCGACATTCTGCCTGTTGTCCGGGGCGCGGCGGGCCGCAACATCCGGTTTTCGCGACTAGCCTCGCAAGCCAAGATGAACCAAGGCTTAACGTCGAAGGGATTGGGGTGCGCTTGCCATTCTGTGGCTGGGCATGCGACAGTTTCGCCAATCAAACGGGAGGCATTTTAGATGCGGTGGTTTCTGAAGGCGGCGATTGCGGCGGTTTTCCTGGGCGGTGCGGGGCTGGCTTCGGCGCAGGACCTGATCCCCGAGCGGCGATTCGTCGTGACCCAGGACCAGGACCTGCCGGGCGGGGACATCGCGTCGATCTTCGACACCACCATCGAGGCCTGCGAGCGCGCCTGCACGACCAACGCGCGGTGCACGGCCTATGTCTACAACACCCGGAACGGGTCGTGCTTCGTGAAGAACTCGCCCGGCGAGGGGGGATATTTCGCGGGCGCCTTCTCGGCCAAGGTGATCGAGGCGGACAAGGCGCTGCGCGAGGCGGCGAAAGCGCGGCGGGCAGAGCTTGCCTTCCTGCCGGACTGGGACATCCAGCCCGCCTTCGACCAGGCGCAAGGCCTTGGGCGGCAGCACACCACGGGGCCGTGGTCGGCGGAGGAGCATCTGGCGGCGGCCTCGGAGGCCGAGTCGCGGGGCGACTGGGCGGGGGCGGCGGCCTATACCGGGGCAGCGCTGAACCTGACCGATGACGCGGCGACCTGGGGCGAATTCGCGCGGCGGCAGCTGCAGGCGGGGATCGCCGATTCGAACCAGTCGGGCTATTTCTTCAACCAGGCCTTCCTGTCCTCGATCAACGCCTACCTCCGGGCGGAAAGCCCGGCGCTGCGGCACACGATCCTGCTGACGATGGGCGACGTGCTGGAGCGGAACGGGCGCGGGCGGGATACCGTCAGCGCGCTGCGGCTGGCGCAGTCCTTGCAGGCGCGGACGGATACGGCGGCGTTGCTGGACGATGCGATCGGGAAATACGGCTTCCGGATCAGCGAGACGCAGGTCCAGTCCGACCTGGCGCGTCCGCGCATCTGCGCGACGTTCAGCGAGGATCTGGCGGCCTCGGGCGTGGATTATTCCGACTTCGTCAAGCTTCCCGACGCCGGGATGGCGGTGGAGAACGGCGGCTGGCGGCAGCTTTGCGTGACCGGGCTGGAGCACGGCAAGCGCTATACCGTGACGTTCCGCGAGGGGCTGCCCGCGGCGGACGGGCAGGTGATGGCCAAGTCGGTCGATGTCACGCAGTACATCCGCGACCGCGCACCGGGGGTGAAGTTCCCCGGGCGTGGCTATGTGCTGCCGAAGGCGGGCGAACCGGCGCTGCCGGTCGAGACGGTGAACACCGAGAAGCTGGACCTGACGCTCTACCGCGTGACGGACCGGAACCTGCTGCGCTCGATCCAGGACTATTACTTCGGCGCGCCGATCAACGTCTATTCCGAGGAATATTTCGCCGACACGGTGGGCGAGGCGCTGTGGAAAGGCCATGCCAATGTGGCGCAGGAGGTGAACAAGGACGTCACCACCCGCCTGCCTCTGGGCGAGGCGCTGGACGGGCTTCCGGCGGGGATCTATGCGCTGAAGGCGGAAGTGCCGGGGGTGGACCCCTACAATATTCCGCCGGGCTGGCAGTGGTTCGTGATCTCGGACCTTGGCGTCACCACGATGTCGGGGGTGGACGGGCTGCATGTCTTCGTCCGCGCACTGGGGACGGCAGAGGCAAAGACCGGCGTGACGGTGGAACTGCTGAACCGCGCCAATACGGTGCTGGGGACGGCTGTGACCGATGAGCAGGGCTATGCCCGCTTCGATGCGGGGCTGACGCGCGGCACCGGGGGCAGCGCCCCGGCGATGGTGGTGGTCAAGGACGGGACGACGGACATCGCCTTCCTGTCGCTGACCGACCCGGAGTTCGACCTGTCCGACCGGGGGGTGGAAGGCCGCGAGGCCGCGCCGCCGGTGGATGTGTTCGTGACGACCGACCGGGGCGCCTATCGCGCGGGCGAGACGGTCTATGTCACCGCTTTGGCCCGCGATGCCGAGCAGGCGGCGGTGGAAGGCCTGCCGCTGACGGCGGTGCTGTCGCGCCCCGATGGCGTGGAATATTCGCGGCAACTGGTCGAGGATCAGGGCGCGGGCGGGCATGTGTTCAGCCTGCCCATCGCCGGATCGGCCCCGCGCGGGGTCTGGCGGCTGGAGATGTATGCCGATCTGGAAGCCCCGGCGCTGGCGTCGAAGACCTTCCTGGTCGAGGATTTCCTGCCGGAACGCATTGATTTCGACCTGACGCTGGCGGACGAGCCGCTGTTCGTCGGGCGCGACTCGGCGGTCGATCTGACGGTGGCGGCGCGCTATCTGTTCGGCGCCCCCGGCGCGGGGCTTGCCATCGAGGGCGAGGTGCTGCTGCGTGCGGCGGCGGGGCTTGAGGCTTTCCCCGGCTATGTCTTCGGACGCCATGACCAGCCCTTCAGCGCCCAGATGGACTCGCTGAACGGGGCCGAGACCGACGAGGCGGGCAACGCCACCCTCCCGGTCTACCTGCCGATGATCGAGGACCCGCATCGCCCGCTGGAAGCGCGGGTGACGATCCGGGTCGCCGAAGGCTCGGGTCGCCCGGTCGAGCGTCAGGTGACGAAGACGGTCTCCTCGGCCGATCCGATGATCGGGGTGAAGCCGCTGTTCGACGGGGTGGCCCCCGAGGGCGGCGAGGCGCGGTTCCAGATCATCGCGGTCGATCAGGATGCGGCTGTCGCGCTGCCGGTCAAGTGGACGGTGTCCCGCGTGGACTACGATTATCAGTGGTACCAGAGCTACGGCAACTGGAGTTGGGAGCCGGTGGTGAGCCGCTCCATCGTGGCCGAGGGCGAAGCGACGACCGGCACCGCGCCGGTGGAGATCGCCGCGGACGTGGACTGGGGCACCTATGAGCTGCTGGTGGAACGGTCGGACGGCGGCAAGGCCGCGACGTCGACGCAGTTCTACGCGGGCTGGTATGCGCCCGCCGATGCCTCGGCGACGCCCGACACGCTGGAACTGTCGCTGGACAAGCCCGCCTACAAGCCGGGCGACACCGCGACCTTGCGGATCGTGCCGCGCGCGGCGGGGACGGCGCTGGTGACGGTGCTGTCGAACCGGCTGGTCGCGATGCAGGCGGTCGAGGTTAAGGAAGGCGAGAATCTGATCCAGCTTCCGGTCACGGACGAATGGGGTGCGGGGGTCTATGTGACGGCCTCGGTCCTGCGGCCGATGGACGTGGCGGCGGGCCGCAATCCGGCGCGGGCCCTGGGATTGACCCATGTGTCGATTGATCCGGGCGCGCGGGCCCTGGCGACCAAGGTCGAGGTTGCGGCGGAAGCCGCGCCGCGCGGTCCGCTGGACGTGGCGGTGAAAGTGGATGGCGTGACGGCGGGTGAAACCGCCTATGTCACCATCGCCGCCGTTGACGTGGGCATCCTGAACCTGACCGGGTTCAAGGCCCCGGACCCCAGCGACTATTACTTCGGCCAGCGGCGGCTGGGCGTGGGCATCCGCGACATCTATGGCCGGTTGATCGACGGGCTGAACGGGGCGACCGGCGAGGTCCGCTCCGGCGGCGACGCGGGCGCGCAGGCTCGGCTGCAGGCGCCGCCTCCCACAGAGGAGCTGGTGGCCTATTTCACCGGGCCGGTGACGGTGGGGGCCGATGGCTATGCGCGGGCGTCCTTCGACCTGCCCAGCTTCAACGGCACGGTGAAGGTGATGGCCGTGGCGTGGAGCAAGACCGGCGTCGGGCAGGCGCAGGCCGACGTGCTGGTGCGCGATCCGGTGGTGGTGACGGCCAGCGTGCCGCGCTTCCTGTCGCCGGGAGATAGCTCGCGGCTGCTGCTGGAGATCGTCCATGCCACCGGGCCTTCGGGCCGGATGGGGCTGGACGTGACGGCGAACGGCCTGACTTTGGGCGAGGTGCCCTCGGGCTTCGACCTCGGCGACAAGGCCAAGGCGGTCTTCGAGGTGCCGGTGACGGCGGGCGCGGTCGGGATCCAGACCATCGAGGTCGGCCTGACCACGCCGGACGGCAAGGTGTTGAAGAAGACGCTGACCGTGCCGGTGCAGGTGAACGACCCCGAGGTCGCAAGGGTTTCGCGGCTGGAACTGAAAACGGGCCAGAGCTTTACCTTCGACGAGAATGTCTTCGCCGGGCTGGTGCCGGGCTCGGGCAAGGCGACGATGGCGGTTGGTCCCTTGGCGCGGTTGAACGCGCCGGGGCTGCTCGCCGCGCTCGACCGCTATCCCTATGGCTGCACCGAGCAGATGACCTCGCGCGCGCTGCCGCTCCTCTACTTCGATCAGGTGGCGCGGGTGATGGAGCTGAAGGGTGCCGAGGACATCCAGAAGCGCATCGACGACGCGGTGGTCGAGATTCTGGCCAACCAATCCGCGACCGGCGGCTTCGGGCTCTGGGGTCCGGGCGAGGGCGACTTCTGGCTCGACGCCTATGTCACCGACTTCCTGAGCCGGGCGAAGGCGCAGGGCTATCAGGTGCCGGACCTGGCGTTCAAGAACGCGCTTGCCAACCTGCGCAACCAGGTGAACTACGCGCCCGACTTCTCGAACCAGGTCAACGGCGGCGGCGAGGCCTTGGCCTATGCGCTGATGGTGCTGGCCCGCGAGGGCGCGGCGGCGATCGGCGACCTGCGCTACTATGCCGACGTGAAGGGGGACGATTTCTCCACCCCCATCGCGCAGGCGCAGCTGGGCGCGGCCCTGGCGTCCTATGGCGACCAGGCGCGGGCGGATGCGATGTTCCGCAAGGCCGTGGCGAAGATGGAGTCGCTGGAGCCGGAACAGGGCCAGATCTGGCGGGTGGACTATGGCACCCGCTACCGCGACGCGGCGGCCCTGCTGACGCTGGCGGTGGAGGCCGGTAGCCAGGCCGTGGACCGCGAGGCGCTGACCAACCGGATCGCCGTGCAGGGCCGCAACCTGTCGACGCAGGAGGCGACCTGGGCCTTGCTGGCCACCAATGCGCTGATCGACCGGCCGGGGGCCGAGGGCGTGACCATCGATGGCAAACCCGCAGAGGGGCCGCTGGTGCGGGTGCTGGATGCAGGCGCCGTGACGCCGGTGGTGGTGAAGAACGACGGGGCGGATACGACCGTCACCGTCACCACCTATGGCGTGCCGTCGGAACCGGAACCGGCGGGCGGCAACGGCTATGCCATCACGCGGACCTACTACACGATGTCCGGCGAGGAAGTCGCGCTGGACAGCGTGGCGGCGGGAACGCGGCTGGTGACGGTCTTGGAGGTCAAGCCCTTCGACTATGGCGAGGCGCGGCTGATTGTTTCGGACCCGCTTCCGGCGGGGTTCGAGATCGACAACCCGAACCTGATGTCGGCAGGCTCGACCTCGGAACTGGGCTGGCTGGATACGCTGAACGAGGTGGCGCATTCCGAGTTCCGGCAGGACCGGTTCATCACCGCGGTGGACTGGCAGTCTGACCAGCCGTTCAAGCTGGCCTATGTGGTCCGCGCGGTGTCGCCCGGCACGTTCCACCATGCGGCGGCCTCGGTCGAGGACATGTACCGGCCCGACTTCCGCGCGCGGAGCGAGACGGGCGAGGTGACGATCACGAAGTGATCATGATCCACGCGCGGGCATATGCGCCTCCCCTCCCCCCGGTGGAGAGGGGAGGGTGCGCGACCGGATCCGGCCTGAATCGCCCCGGATCTGATCCGGGGCCTCACTCTCATTCGGGTGCTGCGCCGGGAATTGCACGGGGTCCCGGGGCAAGCCCGGGACGGGGTCTCTGATCATGCGCGCGCGCTGGATCATCGTTCTGGCGGTGGGCCTCTGGCTCGCCGCGCTGGGCCGCGACCGGTTCGACCGCTGGATCGACGCCACCGTGCTGCCGCCCCTGGCGCTGGAAATGTCGGTCGAGGTTCTGGACCGCAAGGGCGACCTTCTGCGCGCCTATACGGTCGCCGATGGCCGCTGGCGGCTGGCGCTGCCGCCGGACAAGGTCGATCCGCTCTATCTCAAGATGCTGCTGGCCTATGAGGACAAGCGGTTCCGCGACCATGCGGGCGTGGATCCGCGGTCGGTGCTGCGGGCGGCGGTGCAGGCGCTGTGGAACAGGCGCGTCGTCTCGGGCGGCTCGACCCTGACCATGCAGGTCGCGCGGCTTTTGGAGGAGGGGACGACGGGCCAGGTCGGCGGCAAGCTGCGGCAGATGCGCGTCGCTTTGGCGCTGGAGCGGCGGCTGTCGAAGGACCAGATCTTGCAGTTATATCTGCACCTTGCGCCCTTCGGGGGGAACCTGGAAGGGGTGCGGGCGGCCTCGATCAGCTATTTCGGCAAGGAGCCCCTGCGGCTGACGCCGGCCGAGGCGGCGCTTCTGGTGGCGATCCCGCAGGCCCCGGAAAGCCGCCGCCCCGACCGCGCCGCCGACCGGGCCGAGGCGGCGCGCAACCGGGTGCTGGCGCGGGCGGTGGCCGAGGGCGTGATCGACGCCGACGAGGCCGAAGCGGCGCTGCGCGAGGCGGTGCCGGGCCTGCGCAAGCCCTTCCCGGCCCTGGCGCCCCATCTCGCCGACCGCGCGCGCGAGGAGCAGCCGCAGACCCTGTCCCACCGGCTGACCATCGACGGGGCGTTGCAGAAGAAGCTTGAGGCGCTGGCGCAGGAGGCGGTGGCGGAGAAGGGCGAGCAGTTGCAGGTGGCGATCCTGGTCGCCGACCATGCCTCGGGCGAGATTCTTGCCAGCGTGGGCTCGGCGGGCTACCGGGCCGACCTGCGGCAGGGGTTCGTCGACATGACGCGGGCACTGCGCTCCCCCGGGTCGACGCTGAAGCCCCTGGTCTATGCGCTCGCCTTCGACGAGGGGCTGGGCCACCCCGAGACGATGATCGACGACCGGCCGATGAGCTTCGGCACCTATGCGCCGCAGAATTTCGACAAGCTCTACCTGGGCACGATCCGCATGCGCGAGGCCCTGCAGCTGTCGCGCAACATCCCCGTGGTGGCACTGACCGAGGCGCTGGGACCCGCGAAGCTGGTCTCGGCGATGGAGAAGGCCGGAATGAAGCCGGTGTTTCCCGGTGACAGGCCGGGGCTGGCGATCGCCTTGGGCGGGGTAGGGGTGACGCTGACCGACATGGTGCAGCTTTACGCCGCCATCGCGCGGGGGGGCGTCGTGCGGCCCCTCAGCTGGCGGCAGGACGCCGAGGTGCCAGAGGGGCAGCGGGTGGTGTCCGAGGTTGCGGCCTGGGAGGTGGGCGACATCCTCGCGGGCCTCGCCCCGCCACCGGGCGCGCCGAGCAATCGGCTGGCCTACAAGACCGGCACGTCCTATGGCCACCGCGATGCCTGGGCCATCGGCTTCGATGGCAGGCATGTGATCGGCGTCTGGATGGGCCGGGCGGACGGAACGCCCGTGCCGGGGGCCTTCGGCGCCGATGTGGCCGCCCCGGTGCTGTTCCAGGCCTTCAACCGGCTGAAGCGCAAGCTCGACCCGCAGCCCCCGGCGCCCGCCGCGACCCTGCTGGTCGCGAATGCCGCCCTGCCGCAGCCGTTGCAGCGCTTCCGCTCGCGCTCGGCGGCATTCGAGGTGGCGGCGGATGCCCCCGCCGTGGCCTTCCCGCCGAACGGGGCAGAGGTGGAGTTGCTGGCATCCGGCCTGAAGGTCAAGGTCGCGGGCGGCACCGCGCCCTTCACCTGGCTCGCGGACGGGGTGCCGGTGGTGGTGGCGTCCGACGCGCGTGAGGCGATGCTTGCGATGCCGGGCGCGGGCTTCGTGACGCTGAGCGTGATCGACGCGAAGGGCCGGTCCGACCGGGTACAGGTGCGGGTCCGCTAGGGGCACGATTCGGCGAAGGCCGCTAGCGACGCGCGCGTCCCGTTCAGAAATCCACCGCGGTCCCGTCTTCTCCCAGCCGCCATGGCGCACCGGCTCCAGCCCCACGCGCCCGCCCGGCTCCTTCGGCAGGGCGGCCTTGCCCTCGACAGCCTTCCGGCGCTCCTCGGCCTCGGCAAGCGCAGGTTTCGCGGCGGGTGGCAGGTCGTCGATTTACATACTTGGTTGGAACAAGGCCAGAAGCCGGGACAGGATGACATGATGGACGTGCCGGGGACCTGATCCGGACGGCGCACCGCACCCTCATGGTTCGGCCCCGGCCCGGCTCCAGCTTTCCACCTGTCACCCCCGCGAAAGCGGGGGCCTATGGGTTGACTGTTGCCTCTGGTTCGCCGCTTCCGCGGGGATGACAGACAGTCCCGGCCGCTTCCTCGCTCGCACGCATCACCCACCGGCCCGCTCAGAAATCCACCGCGAGTCCCTTTTTCTCCCAGTCGCCATAGCGCACTGGCTCCGGCCCGTCCCGCCCGCCCAGTTCCTTCGGCAAAGGCGCTTGTCCGTCGGCAGCCCTCCGGCGCTCCTCGGCCTCGGCAAGCGCAGGTTTCGCGGCCGGCGGCAGGTCGTCGATTTACATACCCGGTTGGGGCCGGGGCCAGAGCCGGGACAGGATGACATGATGGACGTGCCGGTGATGTGATCCGAAGGGCGCACCGCACCCTCATGGTTCCGGCCCCGGCCCGGATCCCGCTTTCCACCTGTCACCCCCGCGAAAGCGGGGCCTATGGGTTGACCCTTGCCTCTGGTTCCCCGCTTTCGCGGGGATGACAGACGGTCCCGGCCCCTTCCGCGCTCGCACGCACCACCCACCGGCCCCGCTCAGAAATCCACCGCGAGTCCCTTCTTCTCCCAGTCGCCATAGCGCACTGGCTCCGGCCCGTCCCGCCCGCCCAGTTCCGGCGGCAGGGGGGCCTTCCCCTCGGCAACCTTCCGGCGCGCCTCGGCCTCGCCCAAAGCACGTTTCGCAGCGGGCGGCAGGGTCTCGTCCATCCCGGGGTTTCCTTGTGTGGCGCCCCTTCCTGATATAACCCGCATCCCGAACCGGCAAGGGCCCGGCCCAGGAAGGGAATCTCAATGGCCGAAGGCGTCGTGGCGCGCGCCACTGCAGTGGCAATCCTCGACGGCGTCCTCGGCGAGGGCCGGATGCTCTCCGACTTCTCCGGCGATGGCCTCGCCCCCGCCGACCGTGCCCGCGCGCTGCGGCTGGCGGAAACCACCCTGCGCCATATCGAGCCTGCTGACAAACTCCTCGACAAGCACCTGCGGAAGTCCCCGCCACTGACCGTCCGCAACACCCTGCGCCTCGCCGTGGTGGAGCGCGCGGCAGGCGCCCCGGCACATGGCGTGGTCAATGCGGCGGTCGAGATCACCCGCAAGGGCGGCAAGCGCACCGCCCATCTGGCGGGCCTCGTCAACGCCGTCCTGCGTGCCCTGCCCGAGACGATCGCCCTGCCGGTGCAGAAACTCCCGCGCTGGCTACGCCAACCCCTCGTCCACAGCTACGGCCGCGACGCCGTCACCGCCATCGAAGCCGTCCAGGCGCAGGAACCCCCGCTCGACCTGACCCTGCGCGATGGCTTCCCCGCGCCGGAGGGCGAGCTTCTCCCCACCGGCAGCCTGCGTCTGCGCAGCCCCGGCCAGCTTTCCGCCCTTCCCGGCTATGCCGAGGGCGGCTGGTGGGTGCAGGATGCCGCCGCCGCCCTTCCCGCGAACCTGCTGGTCCCGCAAAAGGGAGAACGCATCCTCGACCTCTGCGCCGCCCCCGGCGGCAAGACCCTGCAACTCGCCGCCGTGGGCGCCAATGTCACCGCGCTGGACATCTCGGCCCCCCGCATGGCCCGACTTCAGGCGAACCTCGCCCGCACCGGGCTGACCGCCGACCTCGTCACCGCCGATGCGCTGCACTGGCAGCCCGAGGCCCCTTTCGACGCCATCCTCCTCGACGCCCCCTGTTCGGCCACCGGCACCATCCGCCGCCACCCGGACCTGCCCTTCGTCAAGGACGGCTCCGACCTTCCCGCCCTCATCGCCCTGCAATCCGCCCTGATCGACCGCGCGCTGACCTGGCTGAAACCGGGGGGGCGCCTCGTCTTCTCCACCTGCTCGCTCCTGCCCGAGGAAGGCGAATCCCAACTCGCCGCCGCCCTTGCCCGCCACCCGGCGCTCATCATTGACCGCGCCGACCTGCCCGGCGTGGATCCTGCCTGGTGGACCCCGGAAAACGCCCTCCGCCTGCGCCCGGACTACTGGGCGGACAGGGGCGGCATGGACGGCTTCTTCCTCGCCCGGTTGTGGCTGCCGGGCTGACCCGGCCCCCGATCCGTCTGCACCGCATCCTCAACAGCCGTTCGGCGCGCCTGCATTACCCCTTTCACATTTGCCCAAGTATCCTCCGGGGGTTTGGGGGTGGAAAACCCCCAAGACCCGAGCCGGTTGCGCGCCCTTCGCGCGCAGAGGCGAGACAAAAGGCTTGCGCGCCAGCGCCCATGTTCCGAAGCGCCAGGCCAAAGATGAACGCTTCCCCAACGCCCGCAGCCAACCCATTGAAATCGCTGGGCCGGAAACCCTGCCCGCGCGCGGGCAGCTACCGCAGCAACCCCAGCACCTCGAGGCTCGGATAGCCGTCCGCGACCTGCCCCCGCGCCTTCTGGAAGGCCTTCACCGCGGCCACCGTCTTCGGCCCCATCCGCCCGTCCACCCCGCCCGGATCGAACCCGGCCCGGCCCAACAGCTCCTGCAGCTCCCGCCGCTCGTCCAGCGTCAGCGCCCGCAGGTCGCGCGGCCAGCCGTGCTGGATCGCTGGTCTCCCGGCCAGCCGGTCCGACAAGGACCCGATCGCCACCACATAGGCATCCGCCGTGTTGTAGTGCTCGATCACCTGGAAGTTCGGCCAGATCAGGAACGCCGCCCCCCGGTGCCCGCCGGGAAGAAGGATCGACCCCGGTCCATGGTCCGGCAGGTCCGCTCCGCTGACCGTTCGCACCCCCATCGCCTGCCAGTCGCCGACCGGCTTCACCACCCGCTCGGTGGTCTGGTCATAGTCGAACTCTTCCGGCAGCGTCACCTCCACCCCCCAGGGCTGGCCCTTCGTCCAGCCCCAGAACCGCAGGTAATTGGCGGTCGAGGCCAGCGCATCCGCCGGATCCTCGCCCCAGAGGTTCTTCTTCCCGTCGCCGTCGAAATCGACCGCGAACTTCTCCCAGCTCGACGGCATGAACTGGGTATGCCCGCTCGCCCCCGCCCAGCTCCCCGCAAACCGGTCCACATGCCCGCCCGCGACGATCTTCAAGGCCGCGATCAGCTCCGCCTCGAAGAAGGCCACGCGCCGCCCCTCATAGGCCAGCGTCGCCAGCGATCCCAGCACCGGCATGTCGCCCCGGTAGGTGCCATAGGCGCTCTCCAGCCCCCAGACCGCCGCGACGACCTCTTTCTCCACGCCATATTCCGCCTCGATCCGCTCCAGAAGCGCCCGGTTCCGCTCGATGGCCTTCAGCCCCAGCGTTACCCGATCCTCGGACACGGCGGTGTCGAGGTAGTCCCAGATCGTCTTCGAAAACTCGTTCTGGTTCCGGTCGCGCTCCACCACCTTCGGGTCGAACGCCACCCCGCGCATCGCCGCGTCGAAGGTCGGGGCCGGAATGCCCGCCTCCAGCGCCCGGGGCCGGAAGCCCGCGATCCAAGCATCCAATCCGGCCTGAGACCCCATCTTCTCCTCCACCCCCGCCACCGGATCGGGCAGGATCGTCTGGGCCTGACCCACCCCCATGCACAGCGCCACGCCCATGCCGGGCGCGAGAAGGATCCGTTGAAGCAGCTTGCCGGATTTCATCGCCGCTTGCGCACCAGCCGCCGCTTCGCCGCCGCCTGCGCGGGTTTCCGGGGCTGGTATTTCCCGCCCTTCCGCCGCGGCGGCCGCAGCACCGCCCCTTCCACCGAAAGAAGCTCCAGGATCAGCCCGCCCGTCACCGGCACCGCCTCGGCCAGCCGGACCACGACCTTCTGCCCGATCCCCAGGGTGAGCCCGGTCTCAGATCCCATCAGTGTCTGGCTGGCATCGTCATAGTTGAAATACTCCCGCCCCAGGGCGCGCACCGGGATCAGCCCGTCCGCCCCGGTTTCGTCCAGCCGCACGAAGACCCCGAAGCGCTGCACCCCGGAAATCCGCCCGGCGAACTCCGCCCCCACCCGATCCGCCAGATAGGCCGCAAGATAGCGGTCCGTCGTGTCCCGCTCCGCCGCCATGCTGCGCCGCTCGGCTTCCGAGATCAGCTTGCCCGTCTCCTCCAGGTTCTCCTCGTCCCAGGCCGACAGGCCATCCTTGCCCCAGCCTTGGCCCGCGATCAGCGCGCGGTGGACGATCAGGTCGGAATAGCGTCGGATCGGGCTGGTGAAATGCGCATAGTTCCGCAGGGCCAGCCCGAAATGCCCGAAATTCTCCGGGTGGTAATAGGCCTGGGTCATCGACCGCAGGGTAGAGAGGTTGATCAACTCGTCAAACTCCGTCCCCTCGGCCTGGGCCAGAAGCCGGTTCAGGTGCTTGGTCTGCAACACCTGCCCCTTGGCCAGCGTCAGCCCCGCGCCCTCCGCCACCTCGCGCAGGCTTTCCAGCTTCAGGGGTGAGGGCTCCTCATGCACCCGGAACAGCAGGGGCCGCTTCAGCCGGATCAGCTCCTCGGCGGCCGCGACATTGGCGAGGATCATGAATTCCTCGATCAGCTTGTGCGCCTCCAGCCGCTCCTTGAACGCGACCGAGGTGACGTGGCCCTCGGCATCCAGCTCGATCTTCCGCTCCGGCAGGTCCAGGTCCAGGGGTTGCCGCATCTCCCGCGCCCGCTTCAGGGCGGCATAAGCGGCGTAAAGCGGCTTCAAGACCGGCTCGACCAGCGGCGCGGTTTTCTCGTCCGCGCTGCCGTCCACCGCCGCCTGCACCTGCGCATAGTGAAGCGACCCCACCGACCGCATCATTCCCCGGACAAAGCGGTGGCTCCGCTTGTGACCCTCGCGGTCGATCACCATCCGCACCGCCAGACAGGCGCGGTCCACGCCCTCGTGCAGGGAACACAGGTCGCCCGACAGGATGTCGGGCAGCATCGGCACCACCCGGTCGGGGAAATAGGTGGAATTGCCGCGCTTGCGCGCCTCGCGGTCCAGGGCCGAGCCGGGGGTTACGTAATGCGCCACATCGGCGATGGCGACCCAGATCGCGAAGCCGCCGATATTGCCGGGGTCGGTATCGGCCTCGGCAAAAACCGCATCGTCGCGGTCCCGTGCATCCACCGGGTCGATCGTGACCAGAGGCAGGTCGCGCAAATCCTCGCGTCCCGCCATGCCCACCGGCTCTGCCCGGTCGGCCTCGGCGATCACCGCATCGGGGAAGACATCGGGGATGCCGTGCTGGTGGATGGCGATCAGGCTTGCCGCGCGCGGCCCCGCCGGATCGCCCAGCCGCGCCGTGACCTGCGCCGCGGGCAGGCCCAGCCGCCGCGCGCCCACCGCCTCGGCCTCGACCAGTTCGCCGTCCTTCGCGCCCATGGTCATGTCCGCCGAGACGCGCCATTCCTTGTCGTCGCCCTTCTCGACCGGCACGATCCGCCCGCCCTGCGACCCCAGACGGAACACCCCCAGCACCTTGCGGGGGTTCGACCCCAGCCGCCGGATCAGCCGCGCCTCATAGGCGTGGTCGTCGACGTCCACCTTGGCGAGCCGCGCCAGAATCCGGTCCCCCGCACCAAGCGCGGGGTCGCCCTTCTTGGGAATGATCAGGATGCGGGGGCTGTCATCCACCCCCTCTTCCAGCGGCTTCGCATAAAGGTCCCCCGCCGCATCCGGTGGCAGCACCTGCAAGACGGCGACCGGCGGCAGCACCCCCGGCTCGCGGAAGCGGCGGGCGGATTTCTCCACCACGCCCTCGTCCTCCAACTCGCGCAGCAGGCGCTTCAGCTCGATCCGGGCATCGCCCCGGATGCCGAAGGCCTTGGCAATGTCACGCTTGGCCGAAAGGCCGGGGTTCTCGGAAATCCACTGCCGGATTTCATCCTTGGAGGGCAAAGCTTTCATGGCCGAAGACCTAGCACGCCGGATGGGCCAAGACTACCCGACAAGCCCTTTCGCCTGGCAGCAAATATCCCCGCCGGAGGCACGCCCGAGGAGGAGGGCGCAAGCCCCGACGACGAGACCAAAGGCTTGCGCGTCAGCGCTCCGCCTGGAAACAGCCGGTCACACGGCGCGGCGCATGTGGCGGTGCGGGATGCCGGCGTCCAGGAACTCCTCGCCCTCGACGGCGAAGCCCAGCTTCTCGTAGAAGCCGGTCGCGTGGCTCTGCGAGCCGAGATAGGCCTCCGCCAACCCCGGCTGCGCCCGCAGCACCTCCAGCGCCGCGCCGATCAGCGCCGCGCCCAGGCCCAGACCGCGCGCTTCCGGCAGCACGCAGACCCGGCCGATCTTGCCCGTCGCGCCCTTGACCAGAAGCCGTGCCGTCCCGACCGGGCAGTCCCCGTCCCAGGCGAGAAGATGGATCGCCCGGCCGTCCAGCCCGTCGACCTCGTCCGCCTCGCTCACGCCCTGTTCGTCGATGAAGACCACCCGGCGCAAAGCCTGGCAGGTCGGCACATCCGCCGTCACCTCGATGCGGATCGGGTCCGATGGCGTCATGCGAAATAGTCCTGCAGGATGCGGGTATAGATCGCCTTCAGCTGGTCGATCTGGTCCACCGCCACCCGTTCGTTCACCTGGTGCATCGTCTTACCGACCAGCCCGAACTCCACCACCGGGCAATGATCCTTGATGAAGCGCGCATCCGAGGTCCCCCCGCTGGTCGAGGCCACCGGCTTCCGCCCGGTCTCGGCCTGCACGGCCTTGGCCACCATCGCGGACAATTCGCCCGGCGGGGTCAGGAAGGCCTCGCCCGAGACGCTGATCTTCAGCGCGATGGTCGTGCCCGTGGTTTCGGCTACCGCCTCGGCCTCATGGCGCAGCCAGGCCGACAGAGTGTCGCCGGAGTGCGTGTCGTTGAAGCGGATGTTGATCCGCGCCGTGGCCTTGGCCGGGATCACATTCCCCGCCGGATTGCCGCAGTCGATGGTGGTGATCGCAAGGGTCGAGGGATCGAAATGCTGCGTCCCCCGGTCCAGCGGCTCCGCCTCCAGCCGGGCCAGAAGCTTCACCATGGCGGACAAGGGGTTCTTCGCCCGGTGCGGATAGGCGCTGTGCCCCTGCACCCCCTCGACCGTGATGTCGGCCGTCAGCGACCCGCGGCGGCCGATCTTCATCATCTCGCCCATCTCGTTCGGGCAGGTCGGCTCGCCCACCAGGCAATGCGTCATCCGCTCGCCGTTGAAGGCCATCCAGTCCAGGATCGCGATGGTGCCGTCCTTGCTTTCGCCCTCCTCGTCGCCGGTGATCGCGATGATCACCGCGCCGTCGGGCGGGGTCTCGCGCACGAAATCCGCCGCCGCCGCGACGAAGGCCGCCACCCCAGACTTCATGTCGCAGGCCCCCCGGCCATACATGAACCCGTCGCGGATCTCGGCCCCGAACGGGTCGTAGGTCCAGGCCTCGGCATCGCCGACCGGCACCACGTCGGTATGACCGTTGAAGCCGAAGGCCTTGTTCGCCCCCGCCTTGCCCCAGCGCGCATAAAGGTTGGCGATCCCGCCCCGGTCCACCCGCGTGCAGGCAAAGCCCGCCTTGCCCAGCATGGTTTCCAGCAGGGTGATCGCCCCGCCTTCCTCCGGCGTGACCGAAGGGCAGCGGATCAGCTTGGCGGTCAGTTCCACCGGGTCTACGGGATCGAAGGGCATCGTCGGGTCCAGGTTCGGGCCCATGTCCGGGCGTTGACGTTCCCTAACCGCTTGGGCGCGCCCCTGCAACCGCAAGGCGTGTGCGTCGCCGCGTCAGTCGAAGAACGGCGTGATCTCGGCGACGATCACCGAATTCTCGCGCAGTGCCCGCTCCATCAGGAAGCGCTCCTCGTCGTCGATTTCCTCGCCGCCCTGCATCCGCTCTTCCAGCGTCCCCAGCCCCTCGACCTCCAGCGGAGCCATCTCGGCCTCTTTCAGAATCGCCACCGTCTCGCGCACCGCCTCGGCCTCATCGACGCCCGACGCATAGCACAGAAGCCCCGCCCCCGTGGCCTTGGGCGGCAAGCCGTCGCCCTCCTTGCGGCCCACCTGGACCAGCAGCGAATACACCTGCTGTGGTCGCTTCGTCTTGCCGGGCTCTTCCGTCATGATCCGCTCTCCCTCAGTCCCGCAGAAGCTCGTTGATGCTGGTCTTCGCCCGGGTCTGGGCATCCACCTTCTTCACGATCACCGCGCAGTAGAGGTTCACGCCCCCCTTCGACGGCATCGACCCCGCCACCACGACCGATCCGGCCGGGACCTCGCCATACATCACCTCGCCGGTTTCCCGGTCGACGATCTTGGTCGACTTGCCGATGAAGACCCCCATCCCCAGGACCGAGCCCTCGCGGATGATGCAGCCCTCCACCACTTCCGACCGCGCGCCGATGAAGCAGTTGTCCTCGATGATCGTCGGCCCCGCCTGCATCGGCTCCAGCACCCCGCCGATGCCGACGCCGCCCGACAGGTGGACGTCGCGACCGATCTGCGCGCAGGACCCGACGGTGGCCCAGCCATCGACCATCGACCCCTCATCGACATAGGCGCCGATGTTCACGAAGCTTGGCATCAGCACCACGCCCTTGGCGATATAGGCCGACCGCCGGACGATGGAGCCCGGGACCGCGCGGAACCCGGCCTCGCGCCAGTCCTCCGCCGTCCAGCCCTGCCATTTCGACGGCACCTTGTCCCACCAGTTCGCGCCCCCGTTCGAGCCGGAGATCTCGTGCATGTCGGTCAGGCGGAACGACAGCAGTACCGCCTTCTTCGCCCACTGGTTCACATGCCAGTCGGTGCCGCGCTTCTCGGCCACCCGCAGGCTGCCGTTGTCCAGCGCCGAAAGGGTGGCCTCGATGGCATCGCGGGTCTCGCCCTTGGTCGCGGGGCTGATCCCATCACGCGCCTCCCAGGCGGCTTCGATGGCGGCTTCCAGCGCGGCGTTCGACATGGGGCTCTTCCCTTTTCGGTTGGTCATGCGGCAGCCGACCCTATAAGGCTTGGCAAAGACCCACGCAATTCCCAGGCGCGACACATGAAAGACGAACCCCGAAGCCACCCGTTCCGCGATTCGGTCGAGGATATCGCGGCGGCAAGGCGCATTCCCGACACGCCGCAGACCCGCGCGCCCGCCTATCGCCTGGCCTTCGCCGACCGCGATTTCCTGACGCGCGAGGAACTGCGCCCCGTCCGCCTGCAGCTGGAGCTTCTGAAGCCGCAGCTGATCATGGACGAGCGCGGCATCGAGACCACCATCGTCATGTTCGGCGGCGCCCGCATCCCCGCGCCGGAACATCGCGACACCGCGCGCACCAAGGCCCTGGCCGATCTGTCGCACTACTACGACGAAGCCCGCCGCTTCGCGCGGATCATGACCGAGCGCAGCATCGCCACCTACGGGCGCGAGAACGTGATCTGCACCGGCGGCGGCCCCGGCGTGATGGAGGCCGGCAACCGCGGCGCCGACGAGGCCGGGGGCCAGTCCATCGGGCTGAACATCGTCCTGCCGCACGAACAGGCGCCGAACGCCTATGTGACCCCGGACCTGTCGTTCAACTTCCACTACTTCGCCATCCGCAAGATGCATTTCCTGATGCGGGCGAAAGCGGTCTGCGTCTTCCCCGGCGGCTTCGGCACCATGGACGAGATGTTCGAAAGCCTGACCCTGATCCAGACCGGACGGATGAAGCCGATCCCCTTCCTGCTCTTCGGGCGGGAGTGGTGGGAAAAGGTGGTGAACTGGGCCCATCTCGCGGATGCGGGCGTGATCTCGCCCGAGGACCTGTCGCTGTTCGCGATGGTGGAAACGGCGGAAGAGGCGGTCTCGGTGATCGACGGGTGGGTGGTGCCGGACTGACGTCAGTGCAGGATGCGGCTCACAGCGCATCTTCCTTCGCGTCCAGCCCCTGTAACCACACCTTCCCGTCGCGCATCCCGCCCGTGACCAGACGGGCCGGCCTCGCGACGTCTGGATAGCGCTCGGTCCAGTCGCGATAACGGTCATTGGTCACGATCCGCGCCTTCAGATCGCGGGCGGTCTCCAACAGGAACGGGTCGGCCTGCTTCCCCTTGGGCACGACAAGGATCTGATCCATCGGTAGGGACAAGAGCCTCGACAGGTCGCGTTCGCCCATGAATTCTCCGGTCAACTTGTAACCGACGTTCGCATCGAAGACGACGCCGGGCTTCAGCCCCCGTCGAGACAGATCATGTACCACCTGCAAGAGCGGAGCGAGTTGCGGAGTGTTGTCCAGCCAGTAGATCACGTTCGAACCGTCGATCAGGATTGCCTGCCTGCTGTCGCTGGGGGGGTGTGCCGTGTTGGAGGGGCGCTGTCTGCGGGGCTCGTGCCCGCCTCGTTTTGGACGCCGGGACCGGCGAGGCTGGCCGCGTAACAGGACATGCACACAAAAAACTAGCCCGGCGACAACGAGAACCACAAACGATGCCTGAACCAAACTGTCCTCCCAACCATCGAACGCCGATGCGCTGGAAGTAACCGCCGGAACAAAATGCTGGAGAAGCGGCAGACCAAACATGCGGAAAGTCTTCCCGAAAGACTGGCAGAAGGCAAACCCGATCTGCCCGCTGTCATCTTGTGACTGCCCCGTAGGGTGGGCGATCCGCCCACCGCGCGTCCAAAGCCGATTCGCGCTGGCAGGGTTAACGCGGTTCCATCCCTCCGCGCGTATGGACGGTTTCCATACGCGTTCCGTATCGGAACCAGACATCGCTTCCGGCCTGAGACCGTCAGATTACCGCTGCGTTCTCAGAGGCTTGGCCGGGCCAGCGTCTCTCTCACCCATCCGTCCAGAAACTCCACCCTGTCACACCCCGCGAACCGCGCCAGCCGGTCAAGCTCTGCCTCAAGCTTCGCGCGCCGGGCCTTGGTCAGGCGAACCCCGGCTTCCGGCCAGAAGGCCTTGACCCGCAGGGCGCCCGCGTCACGGAAAGCCTTCACGTCGATCCGTCCGACCAGCCTGTCGCCCTCCAGCACCGGGAAGACGTAGTAGCCCCAGACCCGCTTCGGTTCGGGCACGAAGACCTCGATCCGGTAGAAGAAGCCGAAGAGGTGCTCTGCCCGGTCGCGGTCGCGCAGCGCGGGGTCGAAGGGTGACAGGATGCGCAGCCGGGGGGTGGGTTCGGGAGGCTCCTCCGACAGAATCTCTGGGAAGATGAACACCTTGCGGCGTTGACCCTGCGCGCCTTCGACCTCGGCCTCGATGATCTCGCCCCGCGCCAGGGCCTCGCGGCACCACAGCTTGGCCGCCTCCGGGCCGACCGCGTTCCAGTAGGCGGCGATCTCTCCCGACGTGCCGAACCCCAGCTGCCTCAAGGCCGACCGGCAGGCCCAGTCCGTCACCTCCCCGGCGGGCACCGCTGCCCGATGCGCCTCCGGGATCACCCGTTCGGTCAGGTCGTAGATCTTGGCGAAGCCGTCGCGGCGGGTGACGGCGATCCGCCCAGTCCGCCACAGCCATTCCAGTGCGGTCTTCGAGGGATGCCAGTCCCACCAGCCACCCTTGCCGCGAACCTCTCCCTCGCCGACATCCGCGGTTCCGACCGGCCCGTCCTTCGCTATCCGATTGAGAATATTGTCGAATTGTGCCTCATACCCCTCGCGGAACCAGCGCCGCCAGTTGCTGTGCAACCGCTCTTCGTCGCGCTGGAAGCGGTGCTGCCAGATCCCGTGCAGCCGCGCCGGCAGGATCGAGGCGTCATGCGTCCAGTGCTCCCAGAGGCTGCGATCCCGCTCCAGCAGCCGCTTCAGCGCGGGCGGCCGGAAAGACTGCCGCCGCGACCACAGGATCATCTCATGCGCCCGCGCCACCGTGTTGATGCTGTCGACCTGCACGAAGCCGATCCGCTCGATCAGGTCATGCAAGGCCTGCCCGGAGGCAGGCCCAACGGGCGGTTCCGAGAGCGCGTGGCGCTGCAGGAACAGGCGGCGGGCGCGGGGGTTCGGGATCAGTTCGGGCATCTCCAAGCGGTAACATTACAAAGTGTTTCCGCGAAAGTCGGAAATGTGACCAAAAGCGTCAGTCGGCCCGGTTGCAAACCGCGAATCAGTGCCTACTATCCCCTTGTCTCCTGACACTTTTCTTTGATGACGCTTGGGCGCACCCGCAGGCCGGGGGTGTGAGCCGGAAAGGATAATGAAGCTTGCCCCACGACACGCCCCTGATCACCACCCTGGTCGCCGGTTTCGGCCTGGCCTTCGTCTTCGGCCTTCTGGCGCAGCGGCTGAAGCTGCCGCTGATCGCGGGCTATCTGCTGGCGGGTGTGGTCATCGGTCCTTTCACGCCCGGCTATGTCGCCGACAGCGAGCTTGCCGCGGAACTGGCCGAGGTCGGGGTGATCCTGCTGATGTTCGGGGTGGGGCTGCATTTCTCGCCGCGCGACCTGATGGCGGTGAAGGCCATCGCGGTGCCGGGGGCCATCGGCCAGATCGCGGTAGCCACCACCTTCGGCACCGCAATGGGCTGGGCCCTGGGCTGGGGCATGGGGGCGGCCCTGATCTTCGGCCTGGCGCTGTCGGTCGCCTCGACCGTGGTCCTGCTCCGCGCGCTTCAGGATCGCGATCTCGTCACCACCGACAAGGGCCGCGTGGCGGTGGGCTGGCTGATCGTCGAGGATCTGGTCATGGTCCTGTCGCTGGTGCTGATCCCGCCGCTCGCCGGACTTCTGGGCGGCACGGCGATGCCGGTCGCGGAAGAGGCCGAGGCGGTGGCCGAAGTCACCAGCAACATCGGCGTGGGTCCCATCGCCGCGACCGTGCTGATCACGCTGGCGAAGGCGGCGGCCTTCGTCGCGCTGATGCTGGTCGTGGGCCAGCGGGTCGTGCCCTGGGTGCTGCATTTCGTCTCGCAGACCCGCTCGCGCGAGCTCTTCCGGCTTTCGGTCCTCGGCATCGCGCTGGGCGTGGCCTATGGAGCAACCTATTTCTTCGGCGTCTCCTTCGCGCTGGGCGCCTTCTTCGCCGGGATGGTGATGTCCTCCTCCACCCTGTCGCAACAGGCCATGCGCGAGACGCTGCCCCTGCGCGACGCCTTTGCCGTGCTGTTCTTCGTCTCGGTCGGGATGCTGTTCAACCCGACCGTGATCGTCACAGCCCCGCTGGCGCTGATCGGGACGGTGGCGATCATCATCTTCGTCAAATCGGCTGCCGCCTACTACATCGTCCGCGGCTTCGGGCATGACCATGACACGGGGCTGACCATCGCGGCCAGTCTGGCGCAGATCGGGGAGTTTTCCTTCATCCTCATCAGCATGGGCGTGACCCTGGACATCGTGCCGCACGAGGCGCGCGATCTGGTGGTGGCGGGGGCGATGCTGTCGATCCTGGCGAACCCGCTGCTCTTCCATCTTCTCGACCGGCGCGAGGCGCGGAAGGCGGCCTCGCAGAGCGCGGCGGCGGAGGCAAGCGCCGAAGCTGCCGAGCCGGAGGTCAGACCGGACGCCCCGTCAGCAACTTCGGAAGCTCTCCCGTCAAGCCCGCCGCCTGCCGCATGAAGCCACGCCGCAGGCCGGGCAGGGCGTTCACCACGCCCATCCCGAGGTCGCGCCCCAGACGCAGCAGCGGATTGTCGCTGGAAAACAGCCGGTTGACCGAGTCCATCCCAAGGGCCAGCGCGGTGGAATCGAACCGCCGCCAGCGCTGATACTCCTCCAGCGCTGCGGGGCTGCCGGGTTCCTCTCCGCGCCTGCGGGCCAGAATCAGCACCTCGGCCAGCGCCGCCACATCGCGCAGGCCAAGGTTCAGGCCTTGGCCTGCGATGGGGTGGACACCATGCGCCGCATCCCCCACCAGCGCCAGGCGGGGGGCGATAAAGTGCTCGGCCAGGGACAGCGACAGCGGATAGGTGAAGCGATCGCCGGCAAGGCTGATCCCGCCCAGGAAATCGCCGAAACGGGGGCGCAGGGCATCCAGATATCCGGCATCCGTCAGGGCCTGGATCGCGGCGGCATTGGCGTCGGTCTCGCTCCAGACGATGCTGGAATGATGCCCGCCCTTCAGCGGCAAGATCGCCAGCGGGCCCGAGGGCATGAAGAACTGGTGCGCAATGCCCTGATGGTCACGCTCGTGCCGGATCGCCGTGACCAGCGCGGTCTGGCCGTAGCCCCAGCCGATCCGCCTGATCCCCGCCCGGGTCGCCACGCCCGAGCCGCGCCCGTCGCAGCCGACCAGCAGACCGGCAGTCAGCCGCCGCCCCGAGGCCAGCGTCACCGTGACGTCGGAGGGGCCAACCTCTTGGGCCTGAACGGTTTCCCCGGAGAGGAGCGTGATCTCCGGCACCGCCTGCATCGCCTCAAGGAAGGCCGCATAGAGATGCCGGTCCTCCAGCATGTGGCCCATCGGGCCTTCCTCGATCTCGGCGGCGTCGAAATGCAGGAGGAAGGGCGCAGCACCCTCACCCGCCCGGCCGTCGCTCGCCTTGATCTCCAGCATCGGCTGCGCCTTGTCGGCCACCTTCGGCCAGACGCCGATGGCCGTCAGCAGCCGGACCGAGGCGATGGCCAGCGCATAGGCGCGCCCGTCGAACCCGGCTTCGGCGCGGGTCCGGGCGGGGCGGGCATCCACGACCGTCACGCGGAAGCCGCCCTGCGCCAGCGCCAGCGCCAAGGCGGGGCCGTTCAGCCCGCCGCCCGCGATCAGGATATCGGTGTCCCAGCTCATGTCCCTCTTCTTAGCCCGCCACGACGGATTGTCCATGCGTCGGCAAGCCGCTACCGTTCCCGGAAAACGGGGGGCAGGGATGAGCGGGACCTGGGCGAACATGACGGCGGCGGACCTCGGGCGCGGGATCGGCGCGGGGAAGATCAATCCGGTGGAACTGGCCGAGGCCTTCCTCGACCGGATCGAGACCCACCCGCTGGCCCCCCGCATCTACGCCCGCGCCACTGCAGCCCGCGCAAGGGGCGAGGCGATGGCGGCGGCGGCGCGGGCCAAGGCGGGCCTGCGCAAGGGCCTGCTGGATGGGGTGCCGGTCAGCTGGAAGGATCTGTTCGACACGGCGGGCGTGGCGACCGAGGCGGGTTCGGCCCTGCTCAAGAGCCGCACGCCCGACCGGGATGCGACGGTGCTGGAAACCGCGACGCTGCAGGGGCTGGTCTGCCTTGGCAAGACGCATATGTCGGAACTGGCCTTTTCCGGTCTCGGCCTGAACCCGGTGACGGCGACGCCGCCCTGCCTGAACGATGACAAGGCGGTGCCGGGGGGCTCCTCCTCGGGCGCGGCGGCTTCGGTGGCCTTTGGCCTCGCCCCGGCGGCGATCGGGTCGGATACCGGCGGGTCGGTGCGGATCCCGGCGGCCTGGAACGACCTTGTGGGCTTGAAGACCACTGTAGGAAGCCTGCCGATGGCGGGCGCGGTGCCGCTGTGCGAGCGGTTCGACACCATCGGGCCGCTGGCCCATTCGGTCGAGGATTGCACGCATCTTCTGGCGGCGCTCAGTGGCGATCCGGTGGCCGATCTGGCGGGGGCGGACCTGTCGGGCGCCCGGCTGGCCGTGCTGGAGACGGTGGCGCTGGACGACCTGCGCGACCGTCCGGCGCAGGGGTTCGAAGATGCCGTCGCGCGGCTGGGCCGGGCCGGGGCGCAGATCACGCGGATCACGCTGCCGGAGGTGGCCGAGGCGCTGGCGCTGGCGGCGGTCGTCTTCACCTCCGAGGCCTATGGCATCTGGCGCGAGGTGATCGAGGCCGCGCCGCAGAAGATGTTCCCCCGCATCCTGGACCGCTTCCGCTCGGGCGCCTCGGTCATGGCGGTGGACTATGTTGCGGCCTGGCGGCGGCTGGAGGCGATCCAGCAGCTCTGGGCCGAACGGACTGCCGTCTTCGATGCGGTGATCCTGCCCACCTCGCCGATCCTGCCGCCGGAAGCCGACCGGCTGATGACCGACGACGGCTACTATGTGAGCGAGAACCTTCTCGCTCTCCGCAACACCCGGATCGCCAATCTGATGGGGATCTGCGCGCTGACCTTGCCGACCTCGCAACCGTCCTGCGGGATCACGCTGATGGGCGCAGCGCATGGGGAAGCGTGGCTTTTGCGGCTGGGGACGGCGGCAGAACGGGCGTTGGCGTAGGACGCATGGTGCGTGCAAGCACGGCACCCTACAATCGCGCCTCGGCGTAGGGTGTGTGCTCGCACCCACCAATCCGTCATCCACCCGATCCTACACCCGGTGATAGGGCGATCCCGCCAGGATCGTCGCGGCACGGTACAGCTGTTCGGCCAGCATCACCCGCACCAGCATGTGCGGCCAGACCATCCGCCCGAAGCTGACTGCCAGATCGGCCCGGGCGCGAAGCGCAGGGTCCACCCCGTCCGCCCCGCCGATGACGAAAGCCGCGTCCTGCCGCCCGCCATCGCGCCACCCCGCCAGCACCTGCGCAAACTCCGGGCTGGAGAGCGTCTTGCCGCGTTCATCCAGCACGCAAAGCGCCGCGCCCTCGGGGATCGCGCGGGACAGAAGCGCCGCTTCCGCCGCCATGCCCCCGCCCTTCCTGTCCTCGACCTCATGCTCGGTGGCGGGGCCAAGGCCCAGGGGCCTGCCCGTCCGGTCCAGTCGCGTGAGGTAATCGTCCACCAGATCGCGCTCGGGCCCCGCCCGCAGGCGGCCCACGGCGACAAGGTGCAAGCGCATCAGGCCTTGGCAGCGCGGGTCGCGCCCGCCCCGGACCCGACGGGAAGCCACATCTTCTCAAGCTGGTAGAACTCGCGCACTTCCGGGCGGAAGACGTGGACGATCACGTCGCCCGCGTCGATCAGCACCCAGTCGCCGGTTTCCTTGCCTTCCATGCGGACGGAGATCCGCATTTCCTGCTTCAGCCGGTCGGCCAGCTTTTCCGAGATCGCGGCCACCTGCCGCGAGGAACGGCCCGAGCAGATCACCATGTAATCGGCCACGTCCGACCGCCCGCGCAGGTCGATCTCGACGATATCCTCGGCCTTGTCGTCGTCGACCGACTTCAGGACCAGGGCCAGGACGTCCTCGGAGCGATGCTCTTGCGAAGCGGCGTCGGGGGTTTTCGGGCGCGGACCGACGGGCAGGCCGGTGGCGGGATCAGAATGCGACAGGACCTTGTCCTCCAGGGAAGCGCGGACAAGAGGCCCCCGCGCCGAGCCTTGCGGACAAGACTAGCACCGGGGGCGGGCAATCTCAACCGAAGGCGGGCGGGTACGCGCTATCCGGCGGATTGGCAAGGCTTGATCGCCGCAAGCACCTCGGGGCCAAGCAGGTCAACCAGCTTGCCGTCGGCGATCAGCGGCAGGAAGGGGCCATTCTTCCGCACCCGGATCAGCACCGATCCGGTGGCGTCCGGCGCGGGTCCTTCCCCGATGGCACAGCCGCCGATGCCAAGGCCGAGCGAGCCCTTCGCCGCGCCCGTCGCCTTCCAGCCGGCAATCTCGGTTTGCAGGGCACGCATCCGCGCAACATCGGCTTCGGCAATGACGAAGCCCCGCGCGGTCGCGCCTGCGGGCACAGCGATGCCCGGTGCCGCGTGGTCGGCCAGTCGGAAGGTGCCGCTGCGATGTTGGGCGCCCCGGTCGGCGGACAGCTCCAGTGTCGCGCTGCCAGGGCTGACGGCAAGACCGGGCGGCAGGATCACCGCCAGTTCGATGGCCGCAGGGTCGGCGGTCAGCGGGTCGAAGCTGGCCAGTCGAGCGGCGGTGGAAGGGACGATGGCGGAACAGGCGGCCAAGACCAGGCTGGCGGCGAACGGCAGGGGTCGGAACATCAGAATCTCCTTTGACGGCTAAAATTTATTGTTATACGATAAATAATCATCTTGAAAGGGGAGGCCATGTCCGACCATCACCGCCTACAAAACCTTTCGAACCTGCTATACCGCGGCGCGCTGGCCCTGTCGGTGCTTCTGCCGGTTATCGTGCTGATCTATGCCGGCCAAGGGGTGAACGATCCGGCCTCGCTCCTGTCCCGCGCGCCTCTGGTGGCTGCGGACACCCCTGTCAGCACCCTGCAGGCGGGCTTGGTCGCATCGGTCGCGCTGATCTCGCTTCTGCCGATGGTCGCCGCCCTGCGCGGAATGGTGAGGCTGTTCGCCGCCTACCGCGCGGGCGAGGTCCTCACCCGAGAAAATGCCGACACTATCCTGAGCATCGGCCGGAACATGGTGATCGTGGCCGCCTTCACCATTGTGGTCCCAACGGTGCAAACCCTGATCCTCAGCTGGCACGCCCGGCAGAAGACGCTTTTCATCGGGTTCGACACAGGCACCCTCGGCTTCCTGATGGCGGCGGGCCTTCTTGCCGCGATCGGCTGGGCGATGCGCGAGGCCGCCGAGGTCAAGGCGGAGAACGAGGGGTTCGTCTGATGCAGCCCGCCTCTGTCCAGCCCGCCTCTGTCCAGATCGTGGTCCGGCTCGACGTGATGCTGGCCCGCCGCAAGATGCGCTCGCGCGAGCTGGCCGAGAAGGTGGGGATCACCGAGCAGAACCTGTCGCTGCTGAAATCCGGCAAGGTGAAGGGCATCCGCTTCGACACACTGGCCGCGATCTGTGCCGCCTTGGACTGTCAGCCCGGCGATATCCTGGAAGCGGTGGTGGGGGGCTGAAGGATGCCTGTGCTCATGTGCCGCTTACGCCCGAAGCCGGGCGCGCGGGTGACGGTGAAGCCCGCGTCCGACAGCGCGCGGCGGACATGGCCGGCAGCGGTATAGGTGGCGAAGGTGCCGCCGGGTGCCGTGTGGCGGGCGACTTGCCTCATCAGATCGGGTGACCAAAGCTCGGGGTTCTTGGCCGGAGAGAACCCGTCGAGGAACCAGGCGTCGGCCTGCCCCCTCCATCCGGCCAGCGTCGCGCGCGCGTCGCCGAGAAGGATCGTCGCCGTCAGGTTCGGGAAGTGCAGCGTGGTCTGCCCCCCCTCCCATTGCTTCAGGAAGGGCTCCGTCACCCCGGCGACTTCGGGGAAGGCCGCCAGCGCCCGAGCGATGTCCGGGGCGGGCATCGGGAAGGCCTCGAAACTGGTGTAGGACACATGCCCCGGCCCCTGATGCGCCAGTAGAACCGCCAGCAGGTTCAGCCCGGTGCCGAAGCCCAGTTCGGCGATGCGGAACCCGTCACGGAATCGCCCCGGCAAGCCGTTCCCGGTCAGGAACACATGCCGCGTCTCGTCCAGGCCTCCCGCAAGCGAGAAATACGGGTCGTCGAACCGGCGCGAGACCGGGATCATCCCGTCGCGCCAGTCGAGAGCGGGGGGCTGGTGAGGGCTGGCCATCGGCGGTAGTCCTTTCGCCGGTGTGATGGGCTTGAGGCAGGCGAATGGCAAGGGTGGATGTGACCGTGCGCGGGGGAGGTATCTTCGGCCTCTCCATCGCCTGGGCCTGCCTGCAGCGCGGTGCCCGGGTGCGGGTGATCGAGGCCGCCAGCTGGGGCGCGGGGTCGTCGGGCGGTCTGATCGGTGCGCTGTCGCCGCATGTGCCCGAGGCCTGGAATGCGAAGAAGGCCTTCCAGCTGGAAAGCCTTTTGATGGCTGCAGACTGGTGGGCCGCGGTCGAGGCGGCGTCTGGCCTCCCGTCGGGCTACGCAAGGCTGGGCCGTCTGCAACCCCTCGCCGACGACCGGGCGGTCGGGGCGGCGCGGCGGCGTGCGGTCGAGGCGGCAAGCCTGTGGCAGGGCAGGGCGGAGTGGCAAGTGATCCCGGCGACGGGCGGCGCGTGGGAGCCGCAGACGCCTTCCGGCTGGCTTGTGCATGACACGCTCTCGGCCCGGCTGTCGCCCCGGATGGGGCTGGCGGCACTGCTTCACGCGCTCAGGGCCTCCGGTGCCGATCTGGTGGTTGGCGAGGGCGAGGAGGCGGGCGCGGTGATCCACGCCACCGGCGTCGCGGGGCTGGCGGAGTTGTCGCAGGCCTTCGGCGCCCCGCTCGGGTCGGGCGTGAAGGGTCAGGCGCTGGCCCTGCGCCATGACGCAAGCGACCAGCCGCAGCTTTTCGTCGACGGGTTGCATATCGTGCCCCATGCCGACGGGACGGTCGCCATCGGCTCCACCTCGGAAACCGCCTGGGAACAGGACGGTCCGGACGGGCAACTCGATGCCCTGCTGGAGAAGGTCGCCGCCGCCGTCCCCGCCTTGGCCGGGGCTGAGGTCGTTGCCCGCTGGGCCGGGGTCCGCCCCAAGGCCGCCAGCCGCGCGCCGCTTCTCGGCGCATGGCCGGGGCGGGCGGGGCATTTCGTCGCCAATGGCGGGTTCAAGATCGGCTTCGGCATGGCCCCGAAAGTGGCCGAGGCGATGGCGGACCTTGTGCTGGAGGGTCGAGACTCGATCCCGCCGGACTTCCGGCTGGAGGCGCTGGTTCAGAAAACCGCCCGCCGATAGGTGATCGAGGTCGGCCGGTCATAACCCTTGTGCGCCGTCCGTTTGACTTCCTCGAACCCCATCCCCAGGAACACGGACTGGTTCTCCACCAGCTCTATCCGCGTCTGCAATTCCAGCGCCGGCAGCCCCAGCTCCCGTGCCCGCGCCTCGGCCTGGTCGATCAGCGTCCGGGCCAGACCCTGGCCCCGATGGCTGGCCGCGACCGCCAGCTTGCCAACATACAGCGCGCCCGGCTTTGGCGTCAGGAACACACAGGCCACCGGCGTACCGATGATCCAGATTTCGCCCGCTTCCGCCTGCCTGGTCAGCGCCTCGGGCGTCAGGTCACGCAGCGAGGAGGGCGGGTCGATCCGACCCTCCATATAGGCGAAGGCCTCGTGCAGAAGCGCGAGGATCGGGGGCCATAGGGCGGGGTCGGTGGCAAGCCGGGGTGTCATCGCGCCAGACTGCCGCAGCGCGGGGCGGGCGGCAAGGGCGGGAGTTTTCCACCCCCGCACCCACGGAAAGTATTTGCGCCAAGAGGAAGCCAGCCGCAACATCTTGGGGATAAACCGGGGTGAACCGCCCAGATGCGGGGCGTCGGGTTGACTCCTGTGCCCCCGGGCAGGAACATCGCGCACCCGACTCGTGAGTATTCCGTGCGCCTGACCAGACTGCGCCTGAACGGCTTCAAAAGCTTCGTCGACCCCACGGATCTGGTGATCCATGAGGGGCTGACCGGCGTGGTCGGACCGAACGGCTGTGGCAAGTCCAACCTGCTGGAAGCGCTGCGCTGGGTGATGGGCGAGAACCGTCCCAGCGCGATGCGCGGCGGCGGGATGGAGGATGTGATCTTCAACGGCGCCGCCACAAGGGGCGCCCGGCACTTCGCCGAAGTCGCGCTGGTGATGGACAACCAGGACAGGCTGGCGCCCTCTGGCTTCAACGACTCCGACCAGATCGAGATCGTCCGCCGGATCACCCGCGACGCGGGGTCGGCCTATCGCTGCAACGCCAAGGACGTGCGGGCGCGCGACGTGCAGATGCTGTTCGCCGATGCCTCGACCGGCTCGCACAGCCCGGCGCTGGTGCGGCAGGGGCAGATTTCCGAACTGATCAACGCCAAACCCAAGGCCCGCCGCCGGGTGCTGGAAGAGGCGGCAGGGATCAGCGGGCTTTACGCGCGGCGGCATGAGGCCGAGCTGAAGCTGGCGGGGACGGAACAGAACCTGACCCGCGTCGACGATGTGCTGGAACAACTGGCGCAACAGCTTTCCGTGCTGACCCGGCAGGCGAAACAGGCGGCGCGCTATCGCGAGATCTCCGAGGAGTTGCGCAAGTCGGAGGGGATGCTGCTCTGGCGGCGTTGGCGCGAGGCGGATCAGGCGCGGTCAGAGGCCGAGGGGGCCCTGCGCGAGCGGTTGATCGCGCAAGGGCAGGCCGAGGCGGCGTCACGCGGCGCGGGCAAGGCGCGGGAAGCGGCCGAGGATGCGCTGCCGCCGAAGCGCGAGGAAGAGGCGATTGCTTCCGCCATCCTGCAACGGCTGGTGTTGCAGCGTGATGCCTTGGGCGACCAGGAGGCCCGCGCGCTGGCGCAGATCGACGCCCTGCGCGGTCGCATCGACCAGCTGTCGCGCGACATGGAACGCGAGGCGGGCCTGAACCGCGATGCGGGCGAGGTGATCGGGCGGCTGGACTGGGAGATCGAGCAGCTGGCCCGCGCCCATGACGGGCATGACGAGAAGTTGGCCGAAGCGGTGGAAGCCGCGCGCGAGGCCGGGGCGGTGCTGGCCGAACGCGAGACCTCGCTCTCCGAGCTGACCGAGGATGCGGCGCGGCTGGCGGCGCGGCATCAGTCGACCCAAAGGATGCTGGCCGATTCGCGCTCGGTGCTGGACCGGGCGGAAGAACAGGCTGCGTCGGCGCGCGAGGCGGTGACGGCGGCTGCGGACGCGGTAGACACGGCAGGCGAGGCCTTCGAGGCCGCCGAGGAGGCGCAGGAAGCGGCCCTTGCCGAAGGCGAAGCGACCGAGGCTGCACTGGAGGCCGCCGAGACTGCGCGCGCCGAAACGCAGGGCCGCGAGGCCGAGGCGCGGGCGGCGCGCTCTTCCGCCGAGGGCGAGGCCAATGCGCTGCGGGCCGAGGTCGCGGCCTTGGCGCGGCTGGTGGAGCGCGAGGCGCAGGCCGGGCATCAGTTGCTGGACCGGCTGGAGGTGGAGCCGGGCTATGAGAAGGCGCTGGGCGCGGCGCTGGCCGACGACCTGCGCGCGCCCGAGGTTGCCGGCGATGCCCGGTCGGGCTGGGCAGTGCTGCCGGGTTATGACGATCCTCAGCCGCTTCCCGCCGGAGCCGAGGTGCTGACCACACGGGTGAAGGCCCCGGCGGTGCTGGCGCGGCGCCTGTCGCAGATCGGGCTCGTCAGCCGTGAAAAGGGTTTTCAGTTGCAAGCCGCGCTGCGCCCCGGCCAGCGCCTTGTCTCGGTCGAGGGCGATCTCTGGCGCTGGGACGGGTTCCGCGCCGGGGCCGAGGATGCGCCCTCTGCCGCCGCCCTGCGCTTGCAGCAATTGAACCGTCTGGTGCAGTTGAAGCGCGATCTGGAAGAGGTCGCGGCCCGGGCCGATGGTGCGCGGCAGGCGCATGAGGCCTTGCAGGCGCGGCTGGCGGAGCTGGCCAGCGCCGACCAGCGCGCCCGCGACGCCCGCCGGGCCGCCGATGCCCGTCTGGCTGAGTCGAACCGGGCGCTGGCGCGGGCCGAAGCCGATCGTTCCATCGCCGGGGGCAAGCTGGAAGCCGCGAAGCTTGCCGTCAGCCGCTTCGAGGACGAGGCGATGGCCGCCCGCGCCCGGCTGAAAGAGGCCGAGGCGGCGGTGTCGGACCTCGGCGATCTGGATGCTGCGCGGGGGGCGGTGGAGGCCGCGAAGATCACCGTCGAGGCCGCCCGGATCACCATGATGACCCGCCGTTCGCATCAGGACGAAGTGCGCCGCGAGGGCGAGGCGCGCGTCAGGCGGCGGCAGGAGGCGGTGAAGGAACTGTCCGGCTGGAAGCACCGGCTGGAAACCGCCTCGCGCCGTACTGAGGAACTGACCGAGCGCCGGGCCGAGACCGAGGAGGAACTGGCCGAAGCGATGCTCGCGCCCGAGGAGATCGCCGCCAAGCGGGACGAACTGGTCGAGGCCATCGACGCGGCCGAGGAGCGGCGGCGCAAGGCGGCGGATGCCCTGGCCGGGGCCGAGGGCGCCCTGCGCGACGCCGCGATGGCCGAGCGCGAGTCGGAACGGCTGGCCGGCGAGGCCCGCGAATCCCGCGCCCGGGCGGAAGCGCGGCTGGACGCGGCGCGCGAAGGCGTGGCGCTGGCGGCGGAACGTATCGCCGAGGAAGATGACCGGACGCCAGATGAACTCCTCACCTCCTTGCGCACCGACCCCGACAAAATGCCCGATGCCGAAACGCTGGACCATGACGTCAGCCGGTTGAAGCGCCAGCGCGAGGCCTTGGGGGCGGTGAACCTGCGTGCCGAGGAGGATGCCAAAGCGGTCGAGGCCGAATATGACGCGCTGGCCACCGAAAAGTCCGACCTGGAAGAGGCGGTGAAGAAGCTCCGCGCCGGGATCGCGGGCCTGAACAAGGAGGGTCGCGAGCGCCTGCTGACCGCCTTCGAGCAGGTGAACGCCAACTTCTCCACTCTCTTCACCCATCTCTTCGGCGGCGGCGAGGCCCGGCTGGTGCTGGTCGAATCCGACGATCCGCTGGAGGCGGGGCTGGAGATCCTGTGCCAGCCGCCGGGCAAGAAGCTGGCGACGCTCTCCCTTCTGTCGGGCGGCGAGCAGACCCTGACCGCGCTGGCACTGATCTTCGGCGTGTTCCTCGCGAACCCCGCCCCGATCTGCGTGCTGGACGAGGTCGACGCGCCACTGGACGACGCCAACGTCACCCGCTTCTGCGATCTGCTGGACGAGATGACCCGTCGCACCGAGACGCGTTTTTTGATCATCACCCATCACGCCGTGACCATGGCGCGGATGGACCGCCTGTTCGGCGTGACGATGCAGGAACAGGGAGTATCGCAGCTGGTGTCTGTCGACCTGAAGAAGGCGGAGGCGCTGGTGGCGTAAGCCCCGGTTAACCTTCCCGCCCTAGATCCCGCCGCAACCCTTTGCGGTGAACGGAGGTGAGGAAACTGGGAGAGAAAAGCTATCGGAGTTGGATGGTGGCGATCGCGGCAGCAATGCTTTTGATCGCAATCATCCGCCTTCTGATCGGGGCCTGACCCTGAAATGAAGGAGACCCGGCGGAGCAGCAACTCCGCCGGGTCGTTTTCAAGGTGAGGACCCTGAAAGAAAGCAGCTACCGTATGCCCAGAATGATGAGCATTCCTTGCCAAATTGTAAAGCCCGACCTGGGCGCATGGTTAACGGGTTGGCAAGCAGAATCGGGCAGAACAGGACGTGAACATATCGTCCTGAGGCTTGCCATGCAGATGCTTCTCTCCGCTACCACGATCCTCGTCCTCTTCGCCTGGGCACAGGAACAGGTCGCCAAACTTCCGCCGACCTGGTCGCCCTTCGCGGCGGTCGAAGCTGCGGCCGCCCCCTGATCCATCACGAACAGTGGCGGTGGCGAAAACGACTGCAGCGATGGCGAAAACCGGTGGCCCCCTCTGACTGAACGGGCCTAGAACAGCCCAGAAGCAGGAGGACCGCCGTGCGCTATTCCGGATTTCGGGTCATTGCCGAGGCACTTACCGGCCACAAGGGCTGGAAACCCGTCTGGCGCGACCCCACCCCCCAGGCCGAATACGACTACATCATCATCGGCGGCGGCGGCCATGGGCTGGCCACGGCCTATTACCTTGCCAAGGAATTCGGCCAGGCCCGCATCGCGGTGCTGGAGAAGGGTTATCTCGGCGGCGGCAACGTGGGGCGGAACACGACGATCATCCGCTCGAACTACCTCCTCGACGGGAACGAACCGTTCTACGAATTCTCGCTGAAGCTCTGGGAAGGGCTGGAGCAGGATTTCAACTACAACGCCATGGTCAGCCAGCGCGGCATCATCAACCTGATCCACACCGACGCGCAGCGCGATGCCTTCACCCGGCGCGGCAACGGGATGATCCTGCACGGCGCCGGCGCGCGGATGCTGAGCCGCGACGAAGTGCGCGCGATGTATCCCTGGCTCAACTTCGACAACGCCCGCTTCCCGATCAAGGGTGCGCTGATGCAGCCGCGCGGCGGCACGGTGCGGCACGACGCGGTGGCCTGGGGCTATGCGCGCGGCGCGGACCAGAGGGGCGTCGACCTGATCCAGAACTGCGAAGTGACGGGGATGCGGATCGAGAATGGTCGCATCCGGGGGGTGGAGACGACGCGCGGCTTCATCGGCGCCAAGAAGGTGGGTGTCGCTGTCGCCGGGTCGTCCTCGAAGGTGATGGCCCATGCCGGAATGCGGCTGCCGATGGAAAGCCACGTCCTGCAAGCCTTCGTTTCCGAAGGGCTGAAGCCGCTGATTGACGGGGTGATGACCTTCGGCGCCGGGCATTTCTACGTCAGCCAGTCCGACAAGGGCGGCCTTGTCTTCGGCGGCGATATCGACGGCTACAACTCCTATGCCCAACGCGGCAACCTGCCGGTGATCGAGGACGTCGCCGAGGGCGGCATGGCGCTGATGCCCGCCATCGGTCGCGTGCGGCTTCTGCGGACCTGGGGCGGGATCATGGACATGTCGATGGACGGCTCGCCGATCATCGACAGGACCGGGGTCGAGGGGCTCTATTTCAACGGCGGCTGGTGCTATGGCGGCTTCAAGGCCACCCCGGCCTCGGGCTGGTGCTTCGCGCATCTTCTGGCCAAGGACGAACCCCACAAGACCGCCACGGCCTATCGGTTCGACCGGTTCCTCAAAGGGCTGATGATCGACGAAAAGGGCCAGGGCGCCCAGCCGAACCTGCATTGAAGGCGAACACGAATGATCATTCAACATCCGATCCTCGGCCCGCGCGACGCGCAGGAATTCGTCTACCTCGGCGACGCCAGCCTCATCGAACGGCCCGACGGCATGACCGCGGGCGTCGAGGCCTTCCACGACTATCTCTACCAGCGGACCAACCCGGCGGGCGAACATCGCGAGCTCTGGTATCACGAACAGGGTGACCGGTCGTGGCTGGTCGTCACCCGCAATACCGTCACGCATGAGATCACACGGGTTGAACTGGCGCGCGACGTGGCGCGCAGCAAGGGGCGGTCGAAATGAGCCAGTCGCATCGCATTGAAGGCGGCCAGATCGACCGCACGAAGACGCTCCGTTTCACCTTCGACGGCATTCCCTACCAGGGTCATCCCGGCGACACGCTGGCCTCTGCGCTCCTGGCGAACGGTGTCCGCCTGATGGGCCGCAGCTTCAAGTACCACCGCCCGCGCGGGCCGATCTCCTCCGGCTCGGAAGAGCCGAACGCGCTGGTCGAGCTGCGCAGCGGCGGACGGCAGGAGCCGAACACCCGCGCCACGGTGGCAGAGCTTTTCGACGGCCTCGACGCGCGCAGCCAGAACCGTTGGCCCAGCCTTCGCTTCGACGCGATGGGGATCAACGACAAGCTCTCCACCTTCTTCGCGGCGGGCTTCTACTACAAGACCTTCATGTGGCCCAAGTCCTTCTGGGAAAAGCTTTATGAGCCGATCATCCGCCGCGCGGCCGGCCTCGGCTCCGTCACGCGCGAGGAGGACCCCGACGAGTATGACAAGGGCTTCCTGCACTGCGACCTCCTGGTCATCGGGGCAGGCCCCACGGGCCTGATGGCGGCCCTGACCGCCGGACGGGCGGGCAAAAGGGTGATCCTTGCGGATGAGGATTTCCGCATGGGCGGACGGCTGAATGCCGAGACCTTCGCGGTCGGCGGCGCCGCCGGGGCCGACTGGGCGGCGGGTGTCGTGGCGGAACTGGCCTCGCTGCCGAACGTGCGCCTGATGACCCGTACCACGGTGATCGGCGCCTTCGACCATGGCATCTATGGCGCGGTCGAGCGGGTCAGCGACCACCTTCCCGTGCCCGCCAAGGGCAAGCCCCGGCAGATCCTGTGGCGCATCTATGCGGGCCGCGCGATCCTTGCGGGCGGGGCCACCGAGCGTCCCATCGCCTTCGAGAACAACGACCGCCCCGGCATCATGCTGGCGGGGGCGCTCCGCGCCTATGCGAACCGCTGGGGTGCCAAGGCGGGCGAGCGCGTCGCCGTCTTCACCAACAACGACGATGGCCTCCGCACGGCCCGCGACCTCCAGTCCAGGGGCGTCGACGTCGTTGCCGTGATCGACAGCCGCGAGGGGGGAGAGCTGATCCCCGGCGTCCGCCATCTGCGGGGCGCCGAGGTGATCGACAGCTCGGGCAAGCTCAATCTCAAGTCCATCACCGTCCGTCAGGCGAACGGTCATTCGGAAACGATTGCCGTGGATGCACTTGGCGTCTCCGGTGGCTGGAACCCGAATGTGAACATCCATTCCCATCACCGCTCTCGCCCGGTCTACGACCCCGCCATCGCGGCCTTCGTGCCGGGTCAGGACGGTCCTCCGGGCCTGTCCGTCGCGGGCGCCGCAGCCGGGGCCTTCTCCACCCGTGCCGCGCTCGAGACCGGCCGGGACGCCGCCATTGCCGCACTGGGCCTTTCCGGTGCCGCGCCCGACCTGCCGGAAGCCGAGGATGCGCCGACCCGCGTCACGCCGCTGTGGTTCGTCCACCATGGCAAGGGCCGTGCCTGGATCGACCAGCAGAACGACGTCACCGTCAAGGACGTGAAGCTGGCGCATCAGGAAAACTTCACTTCCGTGGAGCATCTGAAGCGCTACACCACGCTTGGCATGGCGACCGACCAGGGCAAGACCGGCAATGTCATCGGCCTGGCCGTGATGGCGGAGCTGACCGGCCGCTCGATCCCCGACACCGGCACCACGATCTATCGCCCGCCCTATACCCCCGTCGCCCTGGGCACCCTCGCGGGCCGGTCGCGCGGCAAGGAGTTCAAACCCTTCCGCCTGACGCCCAGCCACCACTGGGCCAAGGAACAGGGCGCGATCTTCGTCGAGGTTGGCAACTGGCTGCGCACCCAATGGGTGCCGAAAGCTGGGGAAACCGAATGGCGGCAGTCGGTGGACCGCGAGGTGCTGGCCACCCGCAAGTCCGTCGGTATCTGCGACGTGACGACCTTGGGCAAGATCGACATCCAGGGCACCGATGCGGGGGCCTTCCTCGACCGCGTCTATGCCAACACTTTCTCTTCCCTCGCGGTCGGCAAATGCCGCTATGGCCTGATGCTGCGCGAGGACGGGATGGTCTTCGACGACGGCACCACCGCGCGGATGGGCGAGACGGAATATGTCATGACCACCACCACCGCCAATGCGGTGACGGTCTTCCGGCATCTGGAGTTCTGCCGCCAGTGCCTCTGGCCCGACATGGACGTCCAGCTCATCTCTACCACCGAGGCCTGGGCGCAGTTCTCGGTCGCCGGGCCCAACGCGCGGAAACTGCTGCAGAAAGTCGTGGATCAGGACATTTCTGACGCCGCCTTCCCCTATATGGGTGCGGGCAACATCACCGTCTGCGGCGGCCTTCGCGCGCGGCTCTTCCGGATCAGCTTCTCCGGCGAGCTGGCCTATGAGATCGCCGTCCCCACCCGCTACGGCGACGCGCTTCTGCGCGATATGCTGGCCAAGGGCGCGGAGTTCGATCCCATCGTCTACGGCACCGAGGCGCTTGGCGTCATGCGGATCGAGAAGGGCCATGTCGCGGGGGGCGAGCTGAACGGCCAGTCCACCGCGCTGAACATGGGGCTCGGCAAGATGGTGTCCAAGAAGAAGGACTCCATCGGCATGGTCCTGTCGCAGCGCGAGGGGATGGTGCAGGAGAACGGCTATCGCCTGGTCGGCGTGAAGCCGGTCGATCCCAAGGCCGCGCTGACCGCGGGCAGCCATTTCCTTGAAAAGGGCGCGGCCCCGGTCGCGGCGAACGATGGCGGCTGGCTGACGTCCAAGGTCTATTCGCCGCATCTCGGTTCGGATATCGCGCTTGGCTATCTCAAGGGCGGCGACAAGAAGATCGGTCAGCGGATGCGGATCGTGAACCTGCTCGCAGGCCTCGATACCGAGGTCGAGATCATCTCGCCCCACATGTTCGACCCGGAAGGAGAGCGTCTCCGTGGCTAGTCTCATGGCACTTACCGCGCTTGGCGCGCGCGAACCGGCGGTGGTGGAGATCGGGCCGCTGCGCATCACCGAACGGACCGACCTGGCGCTCGCCTCGGTCGCGGCCCGGCGCGGGCGGATGGCCGACCTTGCGACCGCTGCGAAGGTTGCGGGCGTGCCCCTGCCCGAAGCCGCCCGCCATCAGGCCGGTGCGCCCTACAGCGCCTTCTGGACCGCGCCCGAGATGTGGTTCGTCGAGGCCCCCTTCGGCAGCCACGAGCTGATCGCCGATCTGCTGAAAACCGCCCTTGGCGATGCCGCCAGCGTCACCGAGCAGACCGACGCCTGGGTCGCCTTCGACCTTGCCGCCCCCGATCTGACCCCGGTGCTGGAACGCCTGTGCAACGTCGATTTCGCTTCCGCGCCAAAGGGATACGCGACCCGCACCGTCATGGAGCACCTGGGCGTCTATCTCGTCAAGCTGGACCAGGGTGCTGTGCGGCTTTACGGCCCGCGTTCCTCGGCGGAAAGCCTGTTGCACGCGCTGGAGGGGGTCGCCGTCTCGGCCTGGTAAGGCTTTCGCTTGATACAGGGCATGTTTCCCGGTAGTGAAATCATAGGTATTGGTTTCATCCGGGATGGTTGCCCATGTCTGACAGCCCCGAGATTCACTCGCTTCCGCGCGGCAAACCCGCTTTTGATCAGGACCCACATCGCGTCCGTGAGATCACCGAGCGCAACCTCGAAGCCGCCATCGGCCGCGAGGTACGGAACTTCCGCCGCCAGCAGGGGATGACGGTCGCCGACCTGGCCAATGTCACCGGCCTGTCCATCGGGATGCTGTCGAAGATCGAGAACGGCAACACCTCGCCCTCGCTGACCACGCTGCAGGTGCTGAGCCACGCCTTTTCCGTCCCCGTCACCGCCTTCTTCCGCAGCTACGAGGAACGCCGCGAGGCGCAGCATGTCCGCGCCGGGGAACATGTGGAAATCGAACGCCGCGGCACCCGGGCGGGGCACCAGTACAACCTCCTCGGCCATATCGGATCGAACAATTCCGGCGTGGTGGTGGAACCCTACATCATCACGCTGACGACCGAGAGCGACACTTTCCCCGCCTTCCAGCACGAGGGGCTGGAACTTCTCTACATGCTGGAGGGCGAGGTCGACTACCGGCACGGCGACCAGGTATATCCGCTGAAACCCGGCGACAGCCTGTTCTTCGATGCCGACGCCCCGCATGGGCCCGAGACCCTGGTCAAGCTTCCCGCGCGCTATCTCTCGGTCATCGCCTATCCGCAGGGCTGAACATGGCGCTGACCGATGATCTTGCCGCCGCCCTCGGGGCCGCGCATGTCCTGATTGGCGCCGACATGACCCGCTACGCGCGGGACTGGATGGGCCGCTACGAAGGCCAGCCCGTCGCCGTCGCCCGCCCAGGTTCCACCGCCGAGGTCGCCGCCTGCGTGAAGATCGCCGCGCAGCATGGCGTGCCTGTGGTCCCGATCTCCGGCAACACCGGCCTTGTCGGCGGCACCATGACCAAGGGCGGCCTCATGCTGGCGCTGGACCGGATGAACCGCATCCGCGAGGTCAAGCGCGACGCCCGCCTGGTCATCGCCGAGGCGGGGGTCGTCCTCACCCGCCTGCATGAGGCGGCCGAGGCGCAGGGCCTCTATTTCCCGCTCTGGTTCGGCGCGCGCGGTTCCGCCATGCTGGGCGGCGTCCTTTCCACCAACGCGGGCGGCTCCAACGTCCTTCGCTACGGCTCCACCCGCGCCCTCTGCCTGGGGCTGGAGGTCGTGCTGGCCGATGGCCGCATCCTCAACCTCATGTCCGAACTGCACAAGGACAACTCCGGCTACGATCTGAAAGACATTTTCATCGGCGCCGAGGGCACCCTCGGGATCGTCACCGCCGCCGTGATGAAGCTGGTCCCCGCGCCCAGGGCCTACGCCACCGCAACCCTTGCCACCCGCTCGCTATCCGACGCGCTTCTCCTCCTCAACCGGATGCAGGAAGCCACCGGCGGCCGGGTCGAGGCCTTCGAATTCATGCCCCGCACCTACTCCGACCGCCTGCGCGTGGCGCGGCCCGACCTTGGCCTGCCCTTCGACCATATCCCCGAGGTGACTATCCTGATCGAGGCCGCCACCACCGTCCCGCACGAGGCCGCCCCGGACGCCAACGGCGAGATCCCCCTTGTCGCCACGCTGGAAACCATCCTCGCCGGGATGATGGAGGCGGGCCTCGTCACCGACGCTGTCCTTGCCCGCAACGAACAGCAGCGCCGGGCGATGTGGGCGCGGCGCGAGGCCGCGGCAGAGATCGGCGTGGGCCTGCACCCCGAGGTCGACACCGACGTCTGCCTGCCGCTCGACAAGGTGGAAACCTTCCTGACCGAAGCCCTTCGCCGGCTGGAAGCGCTCGACCCCGGCGCGCGAACCATCACCGTCGCGCATCTGGGCGACGGCAACCTGCATTTCACCGCCTATCCGACCCGCGACGACAAGGCGCTGAAAGACAAGGTGATGGAAACCATCGAGGATGTGGTGGCAGAGCTTGGCGGCAGCTTCTCGGCCGAGCATGGCGTCGGGCTTTCCAAGCTGAACTCGATGTCGCGGCGGAAGGATCCCGTGGCGCTGGATGTCATGCGCGCGCTGAAGGCCGCGCTCGATCCGCAGAACCTGATGAATCCAGGCAAGGTGATCCCCGGCTGATCTTGCGACGGCCTGCGGCCCGCGATAGCCAAGGCCTATGTCCGCCATCAGCCTCTGTCTCCGCGATCCGGCGCTGCGCGCCGCAGGCCTCATCCTGGCCCTGCAGGGCGCCATCGTCTGCTCTTTCGGCCCCTATTTCTCCACCCTCGCCGTCAACAGTTTCGGTTTCGGCGACCACGGCTATGCCGTGCTTCTCGCGCTCTCCTCGCTCGTTTCGGTCTCTGCCTCGGTCGTCGGCGGCATCCGCGCCGACCAGACCGCGAACCGCCGCCAGGTGACGCTGGTCGCCGCGCTGTCGCTCCTCATCGGCACCGGCCTGATGAGCGTGACACCCGGCCCGCTGGTCTTTGCTCTCGCCGCGGCACTTTTGATCCCGGTCAGCAGCGTCATCTTCGGCCAGGTCTTCGCTCTGGCGCGCCTTGCCGCCACGCGCTACCCCGAGGCTACGCGGGATGGCATCATGGCGGTGATCCGCGCCCTGTTCGCCGCCCCCTTCGTCGTGGTCCTGCCGCTCTGGTCGCTCGCCTTTGCCGCGGGGGCGCCGATCATCGCGATCTTTCCGGTGGGCCTTGCCCTCACCGCCGTCATGCTTCTTACCGTCCTCCGGCTCTGGCCCGCCGACAGCGCTGTCTCCTGGGATGACCGTCCTTCCGGCCTTACCTTCCGAGCCGCCTTGGCCGAGATGGGCCACCCCCGCATCGCCGCCCGCGTTCTGGCGCTGGGGGCCGTGACCGGGGCCTCCACCCTCTACATGGCGATCATCTCGCTGGTTATGGTCGCTGCCGTGGGGCGCGGAACGCAGGACGTGGCGCTCTACGTCGGCCTCGTCGCCGGACTGGAGGTGCCCTTCATGCTGCTCCTCCCCGGCCTCACCCGGGGCATCCCCCGCACCCGGCTGATCCTGGCCGGGGCCGCGCTTTACGGCTTGCATGTCGCGCTGCTGCCGGTTCTGGCCGGGTCGCCCCTCGTCTGGCTCCTGGTCCTTCCCGCCGCCGTCGGGGGCGCCGTGACCCTCACCGTTCCCATCGCCTATCTTCAAGACCTGCTGTCTGACAGGCCCGGGGCAGGGGCGTCGCTGATGGCGGTGCAGCGCCTGGCCGGGGATGTGATCGCCGCGACCTGCTTCGCCCTCGGCACCACGCTTGCAGGCTATGGCGCCGTTGCGCTCCTTGGAGTCGCTGCCTCGCTGGTCGGCGCCGCCGCCCTCTGGGCCGCGGACCGCCGCTAAGTTTCTGCGCAGCGAATCCGAAGGAATGCTGCGGAAATGCTGCGCAGCAATCCTGCCACTTCAATGGGTTGCGAGGCTCAATCTCCCGAGACCGTCCGCAGTTCCAGCTGCAGGATCGCAGGTCCCAGACCGGCCTCTTCGGCATCATCCGTCAGGGCTATCGCGCCCCGCGTCGTCTCGCCGAACCCCGCCTCGGCGAGGGCATCGTCGAAGGCCGTTCCGCCCACGGCACGCGTGGTGTCCAAGGCGTCCTGCGCCAGGTAGCTCAGATCCTCGACCGGGCTTTGCGGCTTGGCGGGCGTGACCACCACCAGCATCCGTTCCTGCCCCAGAACATCGCCGGAAATCTTGAACAGCCCCTTCTTCAACTCATCCCCCGGCTGCAACCGGCCCGAGAACCAGTGGCTGATCGACCAGTCCGCCCCGATATACAGCACATTCACGTCCACCGGCCCGTCCGAGTTGTTCTTCGCCAGCACATGCACCTCGTCGTCGGGCAGCAGCGTGGGCACCGGCGCGAAGGGCAGGGGGCGCAGCGTGCGATCCTCGGGCGTGCGGGTCAGCAGTTCGACCTCCACATCCGGGTTCGCCGCGCCCACTGCGCCCGCCAGCTTCATCAGGTTCTGCGCCCGCGCCATCGTGACCAGCGTATCGGCCAGCGTGGCCGCCAGGTCCGCCCCGTCCTTGTCGGCGGTGGAAACCGAGGGCGTCGCGCCCAGATCCTCCGCCAGCCCGGTCGAGGGCAGCACCCAGATCGCATCCGGCCGCGGGCTCTCCGGCAGCACCGCAAGCCGCAGGTCCGCCTCCTGATCCGGCGCGACGAAGGCCAGCCGGGGACCGGCGGCTTCCGCCAGCGCATCCAGCGAGGCCAGCAGTTCATCCGCCGGGGCAGACCCCGCCGCAGGCAGCGCCACCGTCAGGGTGAAATCCAGCGCCGCGTCCAGCTTCCGCAGCGTCACACCCTTCGGCAATTCGGCGGGCAGAACCTTGCCGTCCTTCTCCACCGCCTGACCGACCGAGGAGAAGGTCTCGACCCCAGTCAATTCCACATATCCCAGCGCCGCGTCATCCGCATCCGCCGCCGACCCCATCACCGCCAGCACCGCGCCTTCCGACAGCCCGTGCAGCGTCCCGGCCGGGATCGCGAACCCGGCCTCCGTCACCTCCGCCTGCCATTGCGAGACCCGCGCCCCGCCTTCGCCGCCGAAGACCACCTGATCCAGATCGCCCTCGAACAGGGGCGTCGATTTCGCCAGGTTCTTCACCGCATAACGCCGCAGCACCTCCTGCCCGATCTGCCCGTAGGTCGCGTTCGGGTACTCCGCCAGCACCTCCATCAGCGTCCAGGTGAACACGCCCTGCGGCTTCCGTCCCGGCTTGCCCTTGGGCAGGTTCTTCTCCGGCGTCACCTCGTTGGTCTGTGCGGCGAAGAAGGCGACGAAAGACCCGTCGCCCGTCCCCGCATCGAACGGGGCTTCCACCTGCCGCGGGTCCACCGAGCGCGACACTTCCACCGCATCGACGTCGATCCCCAATGCCTCGGGCGGCAGCTGCCTTACCCGCACGTCATCCTCCGCGCTGTCCACCGCGCGTGTCGCCGTCCCCGAATGGCAGCTGTCGAACACCGCCCAGACATTCGCCCCCTTTGCGCGAAGCCCGTCGATCAGCGCGCCGATCTCGTCATCGACCAGCGCATTCTCGACCGCGCCCACCTGATCCGACCAGGGGCCGATGTCCACCGGCAGGAACAGCTCGTCCAGCCCGTCCAGCTCTGTCGACGGGTCCCGCGCCGGGGCCTGCGTGCCGTGGCCGGAGAAATGCAGATAGACGAAATCCCCCGGTTGCACCTCTGCCGTCAACTCGGCAAAGGCGCCGCGGATCGCCGCAAGCGTCGGTGCCTCGGCCCCCGCCACGCCGTCCGACAGCACCGTGACATGCTCTGCCGGGAACGGCACCGGGGCTTCGGTGGTGAGATAGGTCGCCACCAGTTGCACATCGTTCGCCGGGCCTTTCAGCCACCAGCGTTCCTCCAGTGCGGGATACTGGTTGGCCCCGATCAGCAGCGCATAATTGTCCCGCGCAAGGGCAGGGGCGGCGGTCAGGCACAGGGTCAGGGCGAAAAGCTTTTTCATCAGTTGGTCATCAACGCATAATCGGCCGCCACCGGGCCCTTGTTTTCCACCTTCAGCGTGAAGGTTCCGCCCGCGGCCGGGGTCCAGCCGCAATAGGCGATATGGCTGATGTCGGTGTCCGAACAGACCAGCCGCCCCTTGTCGTCATAGACCCCGAGGTTCAGGTTCGTGGCCGCCCGCGCCTCGACATAGACCTCGGCATATTCTCCGCCCCGGAATTCGATCGGCGGATAGGTGTCGCCCTTGCCGTTCCCCAGCGACCCGATGTTGTAGACCGGCCCCGAAGCGACGCCTTTCGTCGCCTCCACCTTCGCATCCTCGATCAGCCCCATGAGAGCCTCGTCCCCCGCCGCCAGCTCTGCCGCCGAAGCCAGCATCTCCTCCCAGCCCAGCGGCGCACTCTCGCCGATGATCCCGTCCACCGCCGCACGGTCCGCCGCCACCGGGGCCAGTTCCTTCCTCAGCTTCGCCGCCGACAGGATCAGAAGCGGATCGCCCGCCGCCATCCCCGCCACATAAAGCCGCGCCGACAGTTCGGCGACCTTCACCGGCGAGGGTGTCTCGGCCCAGGCGGGCAGGGTCATCAAGGCAGTCGCAAGCAGGAAACGGCGCATCGGAAATCTCTTCTGGCTTTTCTCCGCCCGAAGATGCGGCGCGGCTTCGCCCCTGTAAATGCAAGATTTCTTCATGACAGCCTTTGTCACGTGCCCTGCCACACCCGCCCCGGTAGCAACGGGTCATCGAGGCAGATCAAAGGTTTCAGGAATGCAGGCGAAGATGGAAAAGCGGCAGAGACCGCTTCGGTTCATGGGCGAGGCGCTGGCCGCGCTTCTGGTGCTGGCGCTGGCGGCGATCCTCAGTCCCGCCAGTGCCTCGCCCCTCGACGATGCCATGGACAAGGTCTTCACCGTCCGCTCGGCGGATGCCGAGGATCGCTTTCTCGGCTCCGCCTTCGTCTGGGCTGATGGCAGCGTCGCCGTCACAAACGCGCATGTGGTCGGCAAGGCCGAGGAGGTCCGCCTGATCGACCGGCATGGCACCGACACCACCGCCCTGGTCATCGCCCGCGACACGGTGCGCGATGTGGCGGTGATCTCGCTGCCCGCCCCCGCCGAAGGCCTCTCCCTCGCCCCCGATCTCCCGGAGCTTGGCGACGAGGTCTTCGCCCTGGGCGCACCGCTCGGGATTGAATTCACGCTCACCGAGGGCCGGATCTCCAGCCTTGCCCGCCAGGTCGACATCGCCGTTCCGATGCTCATGCTGCAGCACGACGCCGCGGTGAACCCCGGCTCCTCCGGTGGTCCGCTGGTCGATGCGGAAGGCCGCCTTCTCGGCATGAACAGCCAGATCGCCGACGGCAGCCGGATGTTCGTCGGCATCGCCTATGCCATCCCCACCGCCGAGCTTGACCGCATCGTCACCGGCCTGACCCTTGAAACCCTGCCGCCCTTCCCGACCCTCGGCCTCACCGCCCGCCCGGTGGACCGTCAGGTCGCCGAAACCCTTGGCGTAACGCCACAGGGCCTTCTGATCGACGCCGTCGCCCCCGGCAGTCTGGCCGAGACTTCGGGCCTCGAACCCGGCGACATCATCACCCAGGCCTCCGGCACCACCCTCACCAGCCCCGGCGACTTCGCCTTCGCGATCGAAAGCGCCAGCGCCGACGGTGCGGCGACCCTCACCCTTCTCCGTGCCGGGCAGGAGCAGACCCTGACCCTTGCCCTGACAGAACCCGAAGCCACGGGTCTCCGCACCCGCGAGGTGCCCCGCGCCCCCGCCACCGTCGCTGCCTACAGTCTGGCTGCCCTCGGCGTGACGCTGGACCCGCAGGGCACCGTCACCGCGCTGACCGACAATTCCCCTGCGCTTCTCGCCGGCCTCACCAAGGGCGACCGCATCCTCGCGATAAACGGGGCGCCGCAAGACCTGCAGGCTTATGAAATCACCGCCCCCGCCCTCCTGCTCCTCGAAGCCCCGGGCGGCGCCACCCGCCACATCCGGCTCGACCCCTGGCACGCCCCGGAAGGGGTCCGGCCCATCGGCGGGGCGAATGTGCTTGACCCCGCCGTGGTCGTGTTTTGAATGAGCCCAAGATGGACCGCATCCTGATCATCGAGGACGACCCCGAGACCGCCGCCGCCGTCAGGGCAGAGGCCGAGGCCCTGGGCTGCGCCACCGACCATTGCGACACGCTGGACGAAGGCATCGCGGCGGCGACGACCCGGCGATACAACGTCATCGTTCTTGACCGGATGCTCCCCGGCGGCGACGGGGTGGACGCCATGGCCCGTATCCGCGCCGGGGGCTCCACCGCCCTGATCCTGATCCTCTCCGCGCTCGGCCGCGCCGCGAACCGGGTGGAGGGGCTGGAGAAGGGCGCCGACGACTACCTCCCCAAACCCTTCGAGCCCGAGGAACTGCGCGCCCGCCTCCGCGCCCTTCTGCGCCGGGGCACGATCCAGGTGCTGGACAACGACCTCCTCGCCTTCGGCGACCTGGAAATCCGCCTCAAGGCCCGCACGGTGCATGTGAAGCGCGCCCATGTCGCCGTCAGCCCGAAGGAATTCGAGCTGATCACCTATTTCGCCCGCAACGCCGGCCAGGTCGTCACCCGGATGCAGCTTCTGGAAAACGTCTGGAACCTGCATTTCGACCCCGGCACCAATGTGGTCGATGTCCATGTCGGTCGCCTGCGCCGCAAGCTGGAAGAGGCCGGAAGCGCGGCGATCCAGACCGCGCGGGGCGAGGGCTACATCTTCGCCCCCCTCCCGGCCCCGGCGTGACGCAAGCGAAGCCCTTTGCCGCAAGGGCGACGCTGCGTCTCGCCGCCGCGATGGCGCTGGCGGTGACCCTCCTCTCGCTGGGTGCGATGGCGCTGCAATACCGGCTGATCGAGACCCGCCTGAGAACCGCGCAGCAAAGCCTGCTGACGGCCGACCTCGACGGATTCGCCGCGCTTTACGATCAGCGCCGGATCATCGCCTTGCGGCAGGCCATTGACTACCGCGCCACCGCCGCGACGGGGGACGAGATGCTCCTCCTGATGGACCGGAATGGCGCAGCCCTCGCCGGAACCCGCAAGGACTGGCCCGCAAACCTCGCCCCGGCGGGCGAGGACTTCAGCAGCGAAGGCGCGGTCCAGTTCACCGAAGGCCAGACCCGCTGGCTTGCCGTTGCCCGCACCCTTCCCGGCGGCTTCCCGCTCCTCGTCGCCCGCAGCCTTGCGCCGGTGGACGACACCCTCGCCGCCCTGCGCCGCGGGATGTTCGGCCTTCTCGGCGCGCTCCTCGTCGCCGGGGCGGGCGTCGGCTGGCTCGCCGCCCGCTCGGTCATGGCCCGGATCAACCGGATCAACGCCCTTGCCGACCGTGTGGCGGAAGGCGCCCTCGACGCCCGTCTTCCCGGCACCCGCTCCGATGATGAATTCGGCCTGCTCGAAACCCATGTCCACGCGATGCTCGACCGCATCCAGAACCTGAACCGTGCCACCCATCGGCTCTCCGACACCATCGCCCACGAGCTTCGCACCCCCCTGAACCGGATGCTGCAGAAGCTGGGCAAGATCGAAGGCCAGGACGACCTCACCGCCGACCTCAAGGCCGAGATGCGCCAGGCGATCCGCATGTTCGACTCGCTCCTCGACATCAGCCGCGCCGAGGCCGATCAGGGCACCGGTGGCGGCCTCGTCCCCGTCGACCTCTCCGCTGTCGCGACCGAGGTGTGGGACCTTTACGAGCCGCTGGCCGAGGACAAGGGCCTTGCAACCGAGGCGCAGATCGCCCCCGGCCTCAGCATCCTCGGCGACCGCAACCTGATTGCCCAGGTCCTGTCGAACCTCCTCGACAACGCGATCAAGTATTGCGCCCCCGGCGACCGCCTTTCCCTTCACCTCGCCCCCGAGGCCGACCGCATCCTGATGCGCGTCGCCGACACCGGCCCGGGCCTGCCCGACGACCTCAAGGCCGAAGCCTTCGACCGCTTCACCCGCGCCGAGCGCGACCGGGGCACTCCCGGCCATGGCCTCGGCCTCGCCCTCGTCCGTGCCATCGCCGCCCGCCACGGCGCGCGCCTGACCCTTCCGCCCACGGACAAGGGTTTCGCGCTTGAAATCCGCTGGCCAAGGCTGCAGCAATTGGACTGACCCAGATCCCGGACCCCGAATGCGGCGCGTGCTCCTCCCCCTCGTGATGCTTCTCGGCTGCGCGCCCTGGAACCAGCCGCAGAATCAGCCCCTGCAAGGCGAGAACCCTCCGCTTGTCGAACCGCACACCAAGGGCGACGGCGAGCTTTACATCGGCCTCGCCTTCTCGGGCGGCGGGATGCGCGCCACCGCCTTCGCCTATGGGATGCTGGAAGAGCTGCGGGCCGCCGGGATAGAGACGGGCACGCCGAACGGCCTTCTCGACAATGTCCGCCTCGTCTCCGGCGTTTCCGGCGGCTCGGTGATGGCTGCGCAACTGGGGCTTTACGGCCCCGAAGGCCTGACCGGCTTCCGCGAGCGTTTCCTGATCACCGACGCCGAGGCCTATATGGTCACGTCCGGCTTCAACCCGCTGACCATCGTCAAGGGCATCTCCGGCGGGGTCAACGGTCGTGACACCTTCGGCCGCTATCTCGACGACACCCTCTTCCACGGCGCCACCTTCGCCGATCTCCGCCGCAGGTCGCATATCAAGACCTGGATCAACGCCACCGACATGGCGAACAACACGCCCTTCCTCTTCTCGCCCGAAACCTTTGACGCCCTCTGCTCCGATCTCTCGAAGGTCAAACTCTCCGAAGCCGTCGCCGCCTCCGCCGCCTTCCCGCTGGTCTTCACCCCCATCGTGCTCAAGGCCCACCAGGGCGAATGCACCTACGTCGAGCCCGACTGGCTGACCGCCGCCCGCTACAACCCCGAGGCAACGGCGGCCATGCGCGCCCATGCCCGGGCGCTGGAAAGCTACACCACCCCCGACGAGGTGAAATTCGTCAAGCTGCTCGACGGCGGCATCACCGACAACTTCGGCACCACCAGCCTTGCGGTGGAACGCGCCCGCGCCCAGCAACCCTATGCGCCGCTCACCCCGGAAGAGGCCGTGAAGCTGCGCCGCATGTTGTTCCTGGTGGCCGATGCGGGGGTGCACAAGGACTATGACTGGGCCAGGAAGGTGCAGGGGCCGGGCGGCGTCAGCCTTGCCATGTCCATCGCCACCTCTGCCATGGCCGCCGCCTCCCGCTCCGGTTACGATTCCATGCGCGGCGAGATGCGGCTGTGGGAAAGCGAGCTGATCGAATGGCGCTGCGCCCTGCCGCTCTCCGAGGTCCGCAAGCTTCGCGGCACGGTCGAGGGCTGGGACTGCAAGGATGTCAAGCTTCTGGTCGGCGAGGCCAGCTTCGCCTCGCTTCCCAGGGACCAGCGCGACGCGCTCGACGCCGTGCCCACCCGCCTGAAGCTTCCCGCCGCCCAGGTCGACATGGTCATCGAGGCAGGCCGCCTCGCCACCCGCCTGACGCCCGAATTCAACGGCTTCCTCGCCTCGCTGACCGCCAACCCCATCGATGCCCGCATCCGGGACGGCATCGCCGCCGGAGGCCGCCGCGTCACGCCGGTGAACTGACCCAGCCCACCGCTGGGCTTCTCCTCCCGACGCCTGCCTCAAGCGCCTCCCCACTCCTTACTGGGGAGGGTACGGGGGTGGGCGGTGCCCCATCGACAGCCCCGAATGACAAATTCCGTCACCCGCGCCGCCCCACTTGCCCCATGCGGAACCCGCAGTATCCTGCCCGCATCATGCGCGTGCCCTTCGCCTCACTCACCCTGACGCTGGCCCTTCTGGCCCCGCCCGCCCATGCCGAAATCCGCGCCGTGGTGGTGGGCGTCTCCGACTACCTCACCCTCGACGCCGATCTGAAAGGCCCGTCGAACGACGCCCGCCTGATGGCTGAAACCCTCGTCGCCCGTGGCGTCGATCCGGCCCGGATCACCGTCCTCACCTCCGATCCCAATGGCCTGCCCGCAGGCACCGTCCCCGGCCAGCCGCTCCGCGCTGAAATCCTCGCCGCCCTTGCCGCCGCCACCGAGGCGTCGATCCCGGGCGACACCGTGGTTTTCACCTTCTCCGGCCACGGCGCGCAGGCCCCGGATATGTCGGGGGACGAAGGCGGCGGCTATGACGAGATCCTGCTGCCCGCCGATGCCGCAGGCTGGAAAGGGGCGATCGGCGCGGTCGAGAATGCAATCCTGGACGATGAGCTTCAGGTCTGGGCGCAAGCCACCCTGTCGAAAGGGGTCCAGGTCATCGGCCTGATCGACGCCTGCCACTCTGCCACCGGCTTCCGGGCCGTGGGCGGGCAGGGTGTCGCCCGCGTGGTGGACGAGGCCACCCTCGGCATCCCCGACGACATCACCCCCGTGGCAGGCACCCCCGCCCCGCCGCTGAGCGGAGAGTTCGTCTTTCTCTATTCATCGCAGTCCGACCAGCGCTCTTTCGAGTATCCGATGGCCGATGGCAGCTGGCATGGCGAATTCACCCTGCGGCTTGCACAAACCCTGCGTGATGCGCCGGATGCCAGCTGGGCCCAGGTCCTCGCCGCCACGACCGAGGCGATGGTACAAGGCCCCGCCCGGCAGATGCCCGATGGCGAAGGCCCGCTCCTCTCTGCCCCGGTCTTCGGAACTGGCAGCACGACCGAGCGCTTCCCGTTGAAGGATGGGAAACTCGCCGCCGGCCTGCTGCAGGGCCTCGCCGATGGCGCCGAGGTCGCCCTCTACGCCACCCCCGCCGGGGGCGATCCGCTCGCCACGCTGACCCTCACCAAGGTCACGGCGCGCGAGGCGAGCTTCGACGCCCCGCTCCCCGCCAGCGCGCAATGGGCCGAGCTTACCTCCGCCCCGCCCGCCGCGCCGCTGACCCTTGCCGCCCCGGTTCTCGCCGACCCCGCCGACGCGCGCGACTACACGCCCTGGACCGCCGCTCTCCCAGATACCGGCACGGCTCCCGACCTTGTCCCCATCCTCACCGAGGGCACCATCGCCCTTGCCCAGGCCGACGGGGTGCTGGATCCCGAAGGCCCCGGCTCCTCCCCCCGCATCCGCCTGGAACCCGGGGAAACCCCCGCCGAGGCCGTCGCCCGGACGCTGGATCAGGCCGCACACGGCCTTGCGCTCCGCAAGGTCCTCGCCGGGGCCACCGGCCGCAGCCTCACCGGCAAGGCGCCGCTCGCCATGACCATCGACCGCCGCGCCGCCGAGGGTGACTGCGGCCAGCCCGGCCCCCAGGCCCCGTTCGACCCGGCGCAGGGTGTCTCCCCCTGTGACCAGCTCTGGCTGACCCTCACCAACACCTCCGGCACCACGCAGGACGTGTCGGTCCTCTACTTCACTGCCGATTTCCGGGTGCAGCCGATCTTCCCGTCGCAGAGCCTGTCCAACCGCCTCGCACCCGGCGAAAGCGCCCGTGTCGGATTGCAGATCGAGCCCGGCAGCACCGCAGGCCTCGAAGAGATCTGGGCGCTCGCCGTGCCCGCCGCTTCCGACGCACCCCGCGTCGACCTGACCCGCCTTGCTACGACCGAAACCACCCGGGCTGCGCCCGCCGATCCGATGACGGTGTGGCTGGAATCCCGCATGGAGCCCGATGCGCAAAGCCGGGGCTTTACTCCGAAACCCGCGCCGCTGACGATGCTGCGCCAGATCCTGCGCCTGACCCCCGGGGACACCACCCCCGCACCGATGGAGAACTGACGATGACCCTCCGCCTTCTTCGCGCCGCCGCGCTTCTCGGCCTTCTTGCCACGCCCGCGCTGGCGGAAGACGCGGTCGTCCCCAAGGCCGGGGAAACCACCGCCTCGCCCTTCCTCTACGCCAAATCCGGCGCCAAGGCCGAACGGGCGAAATCCGCAGGCGAAGCCGGGGCCAAGGTCATCGGCGGCGAACTGGCAGCCCAGGGCGCCTGGCCCTGGCAGGTCGCCCTCCTCGTCGGCGGCGCGCCGGTCGGCACCGATGCGCAGTTCTGCGGCGGAAGCATGGTGATGGACCGCTGGGTCCTCACCGCCGCCCACTGCATCCACATGCCGATGGAGGACGGGACTTTCGCCGACCTCTGGCCACAGGACGTCTCCGTCCTCGTCGGAACCAACACCCTCGCCCCCGGCCAGGGCGATCTGATCCCGGTCGAGGCGATCTTCCGTCACCCGTCCTATACCGGCACCCAGTTCGACTTCGACATCGCGCTGATCAAGCTCTCCCGCGCACCGCAGGTGCCCTACCAGACCGTCGAGGTGCCGGATGCCGAATACGGCGACCTCCTGAACAAGCAGGGCGTCACCACCATCGTCACCGGCTGGGGCCTGCAGGAAGGCGCCCGGCCCTCGGCCGAACTGCGCCAGGCCCAGATCCAGGTTCTCGACCGCGAGCTGTGCAACACCGCCATGCTGGAAGCCCGCGCCGAGGATGCGGCGGGCGGTTTCGGCTATGCCGTGCAGACCCTCGGCGTCGCCGAGACCGACGCCTATGCGATCTGGGACGAGCTGATGGCCAAGGCCCCGAAGCCGGTCTCCGAGAACATGATCTGTTCCGGCACCTTCGAGGGCGGCAAGACCTCGTGCAATGGCGACTCGGGCGGCCCGCTGGTCGTGCCGGTGGAAGGCGGCGGCTACATCCAGGCCGGCATCGTCAGCTGGGGCCTCTCCGCCACCACCGGCCGGGGCTGCGAGGAAACCGCGCTCTTCTCCGCCTATACCAACATCTCGAAATTCGTCCCCTGGCTGAACCAGGTGATCGAGGCGAATCCCTGAAACTCGGGGCCGCGCGCCTTCGGGGCACGCCGGATCACTGCTGAGAGGGCTGGCAGTCGAAGTCGGGCCGCACCACTATGCCCAAAGCCGACAGGAGCGCCCCTTCGTTGCCCGGCTCCTGCAGTTCTGCCGCTGACGCATCGTCCAGCCGACCGAAGTACATGACCACCGGCAGGCCGGAAGGCTTGGCCCTCACGACGAGGGCGCTGCTCTCGCCCGACCCCGGAAGGGCACAGCGGGTCAGGCCTCGGATCAAGGAGGATTGCGCCAGCGCCCCGAATTCGGCCTCCAGCCGATCAAAGGCTGCGCGGTCGGGGACCAGAATGTCCATGTCGGAGGATCCAGAAGCCCCCTTGTAGACGTAGATCCCGACCGCGTCGCCCCCCCTCGTCGCGCAGATGCGTGAAGCCCAGTCCCGACACCGGGTCGCGGCAGTCGTGAATTGTTTCGTCATCCTTCAAGGTCTGGACGCAAGAGAAGCGCGTCACGTCCAGCGATCCATCCGCCTGCACCGCTGCCAAGACGGCACCAACCAGAGCCTCCAGCCCCTCTCCCTGAGCCGGAGCTGACAGCCCGAGGGCCAGCAGGATCGCGGTGCAAGCCCGGCGCGCCGACGGAGATCGGAGGGACAGCATATGCTGAATGTTCATGGCCAATCCCTTGCTTTCGTTTTCGGCAGCCGCCCCGCGTGGGCAGCCCCTCAGATCCCCATCCCCACCTTCCGCCCCTCGTGGAACGCATAGGCCGCCAGCCTCGGCGCCGTGCAGTCGCCGATCCGGTGCATCGCCTTGCCCGCCATCGCCTCCGGGTAAGGGTCGAAGGCCCGGTTGGTCGTCGCCATCACCAGCCCCGAGGCCGGGATCACCTCTTCCTCCCCCGTCAGGAACGACCGCACCGTCACCCCGTTGCCATGCCAGCGCACCAGCCGGTGCTCCACCAGCATCCGCACGCCCAGAGCCCCCAGCCGCCGGCGCACCACGCCATCCGCCGCCGTCCGGGAAATCTCTTTCCCGACAAAGGGTTCCGGCGTCACGATGGTCACTTTCCTCCCCTGCTCCGCCAGCGCCCAGGCCGTCCCGACCCCGCGCCAGTTCGATCCCTCGTCATAGACCACCACCGCATCCCCCAGCCGCGCCTCGCGCCGCAGCACCGCCTCGGGCGACCAGACGCCCCCCGCCTCGATCCCCGGCAGCGACGCCTCCTGCGGCACCCAGCGCTGGAACCCGGTCTCGTCCGGCAGCGATCCCGTCGCCACCACCACGACCGAAGCGGCATGATCCGCGATCTCCCGCTCGTCGAGGAAGGTGTTCAGACGCAGCCTGACCCCCAGCTTCTCGAACTGCCGCTCGTACCAGTCCATCAGCTCCAGGATCTGCGCCCGCCGCGGCTGCATCCCCGCCAGCCGGAACTGCCCGCCCACCACCGGAAGGGCCTCGACCAGCTCCACCCGATGCCCCCGTTCCGCCGCCACCCGCGCCGCCTCCAGCCCCGCAGGCCCGGCGCCCACCACCAGCACATCCTTTGCCACCGGAGCCGCCCCGAACCGGTCCCCGCCCCATTCGAATTCCCGCCCCGCGCTCGGATTGATCAGGCAGGAAATCCAGTAGTCGCGGGACCGCCGCCCCCAGCACATCTGGTTGCACGAGATGCAGCCCCGCACATCCTCCGCCCGCCCCTCGGCCACTTTCCGCGCCAGATGCGGGTCGGCGATCTGCCCCCGCACGATGCTGACCAGATCGGCCAAGCCCGAGGCGATGATCGCCTCGCCGTTCTCCGGCGTCCTCACCCCGGCCTCCGAGGTCACGACCGCATGGCGTAGCACCCCCTTCAACTGCTGCGTCAAAGGTGTGGTCAGCTTCTCGGCATGGGTGAAGGGCGGGATGATCGCCTCGGCTTCCAGATATGACCCCGCCCCGACCGTCACGTAGTCGATATGCCCCGTCCGGTCATGCAGCGCGAGAATCTCGCACAAGGCCTCGGCCCCCAAAGTCACCTCGTAGGCCGTCGAATAGCTCACCGCCAGCCCGACGATGAACTCCTCGCCACAGGCCCGCCGCACCCGCTCGATCAGCTCGCGCGAGAACCGCGTCCGCCCCTCCAGCGACCCGCCCCACTGGTCCGTGCGCTGGTTCGACCACGGCGTCCAGAACTGGTCCAGCAGCGAATGATAGGCCGCCCAGACCTCCACGCCCTGAAACCCCGCCGCCTTGGCCCGCACCGCCGCCGCCACATGCGCCTCCAGCAGCTCTTCCACCTCCGTCCCGGTCATCGCGTGCGAGCCGTCCGAGTCATGGTAGGACGGCCCGCCCGAGGGCGACCAGTGCGGCGCGAAGCTCAGGTCGGAATCTCCATGCGCGCCAATATGATAGAGCTGCTGGATGATCACCGCCCCTGCCTGCTTCACCTCGTCGGTGATGGTGCGGAAGGCCGGGATCACCCGGTCGTCGGAATGCAGGAAATTGCCCCGCGTCAGCACCCCGGTCCGGTGCACCGGCACCGGCTCTGCCACCACCATCGCCGCCCCGCCAAGCGCGCGTTCCAGCAGGTATTTCCCGAAGCGCGGGCCGGGCATCCCCTGGTCCGACATGTTCGCGGTATGCGCGCCGAAGACGATGCGGTTCCGCAGCGTATGGTCGCGAAGTTTCAGGGGGGACATCAGTCGAGGGTGCTGGGTCATGGCTGCCTCCGTTGCGGCCATGCCAACAGGAATCGACATAGGTGTCAAGTTTTAGCGTGCAACGAAACCCCGTCCCGGGCTTGACCCGGGACCTCGTCTTACACGTTCGCGCGGATGGCAGGCAGAGGTCCCGAGTCAAGCCCGGGACGGGGTTCTTATTCGGCCGCCACGTCCCAGCCCGAGATCGCCTTGACCTCCAGGAACTCCTCGATCCCCCAGGCCCCGCCTTCCCGCGCCCGGCCCGAGGCCTTGATCCCGCCGAACGGCGCCCCTGCGCCGCGGGACTTCCCGTTCATCTCGACCATTCCGGCCCGCAACTGGCGCGCCAGCCGGTTCCGCCGGGCACCATCCTGCGACTGGACATAGTTGGTCAGCCCATAGGGCGTGTCGTTGGCGATCCGCACCGCCTCGGCCTCAGAATCGAAGGGGATCATGCACAGGACCGGCCCGAAGATTTCCTCGCGCTCGATGGTCATCCCCGGCACCACATCGGCAAAGACCGTCGGGCGGACGTAGAAGCCCTTGTTCATCCCCTCGGGCAGACCCAGGCCCCCCGTCACCAGCCGCGCGCCCTCGTCGATGCCCTTCTGGATATAGCCCTGGATCTGGTCCCACTGCCGCTTGTTCACCACCGGCCCGATATGCCGTCCCGGCTCGCTCGCGGGGGCCACGCGGACCGACCCCGCCACTTCCGCCGCGATCTCCACCGCCCGGTCGTAGAAGCCGCGCTCCACCAGCATCCGGGAGGGTGCGTTGCACGACTGGCCGGAGTTGTTCATCAGGTGCCGCACCCCGCGTTCCACCGCCTTGGCATCGGCATCGGCGAAGACCAGGTTCGCGCCCTTGCCGCCCAGTTCCAGCGTGACCCGCTTCAGCGTCTCGGCGGCGGCCTTGGAGATCGCCCGCCCGGCCCGCGTGCTGCCGGTAAAGCTGATCATCTCGACATCCGGGTGGCTGGACAGCCGCGTCCCCACCCCCGCGCCGTCGCCGTTCACCAGGTTGAACACCCCCGGCGGCACGCCCGCGTCATGGCAGAATTCTGCAAAGAGCAGGCTGGACAGCGGCGCTTCCTCCGACGGTTTCAGCACACAAGTGCAACCCGCCAGCAGCGCCGGGATCACCTTCAGCGTCACCTGGTTCATCGGCCAGTTCCAGGGTGTGATCAGCCCGACCACCCCGATCGGCTCCAGCGCGATCTTCGTGTCCGGCGCATGAGGGCCGAGCGGCCTGATCCATTCGACATGATCGAAGGCCGTCAGGAAGTTCTTCAGGTGCCAGGGCAGGCATTCGGCCTGGTCGCTGCGGGCCATGTCGATGGGCGCGCCCATCTCCAGACTGATCGCCTGCGCCAGTTCCTCCTTGCGCAGCACATATTGCTCCAGGATGCGCTCCACCACCTTGCGGCGCTCTGCCGGATCGGTCGCCGCCCAGCCCGGAAAGGCCGCCTTCGCCGCGGCCACGGCCGCGTCGGTATCGGCTGCGCTGCCCAGCGAGATCACCGCGCAGACATCTTCGGTCGAGGGGTCGATCACCGGGCAGTCCCGCGCCTCCAGCGGAGCGACCCATTTCCCGTCGATATAGAATTCACGCTTGGTGATCATGATTGTGGCCCCATTGGATGTGGATTTGATCATATCCTGACAGGTGCCGGGCCGTCCGGCAAGGGTGGGACGCAAACCTTGCCAAATTCCTAACGCCCGCGAGCAAGCCCTTGATTCCAATAGACAGCGGAAAGTGCCCGCGCGCGGGCAGCTATTCCCCCGGACCGCCCAGAGACCGCACCATCACCGTCGACGAGGCGAATCCGAACAGGAACCGCAGCGGCCCCAGCTCCTCGGTCCTGACCGCCCGGAATCCCTGCCGCTCATACAGCGCCCGGGCCCGGAAATTGTTCTCGACCACGTCCAGCCGGACCGCCCCATACCCTCGCTCCGCCGCCTCCTGGTAAAGCGCGGCCAGCAGCATCGACCCGATCCCCCGACTGCGTTGCGCCGGGGCGACGCAGATGCCGTCGATCAGGAAGCGATCGTTGTCGACCTCTCGCCCCAGCGCCCACAGCACGCTTCCCCGCCAGCGCCCGCCCCAGCGCCCGTAGACCTCGGTCAGATCCTGCCACGATCCTCCCGCGAAGCTTCCCGCCGGGGTCTTGTAGCCGGCGATGCCGACCAGCGCGCCCCCGGAATCGACGGCGGCAAAGCAAAGGTCCCCCCGGATCACCCGCTGGAAGAACCGCAGCGCCCGCTCGTCCGGTCCCAGCACCCGGCCCAGCTTGCCCCCGAAGGCCTCCCAGTAAAGCCGCGCCGCCTGCGGGCGGAGGCTGGAATGCAGGCCCCGGTAGATCGTCACGCCCATGCCAGCGCCTCGGCCAGCAAGGGGGCATGTCCGGCCCCCAGAATCCAGCCCTCCTCCGCCGCCTCGGGGGGCGTGTCGAAGAGGGGCGCCAGTCGGTTGTGCCGGGCCAGCCGGTAAAGCGCGCCCGACAGCAGCCGGACCTGCGCCTGATCAGCGGTCAGCCCTTCCGCATTGGCCAGGATCGCCACTGGCCCGGCGATGAGCGAGGGATAGACCTCGGCCAGCACCACCGGCGCGTCGGGGGTCGCGAAGGGCCAGACTGCGACACCGGGCAGTTGCGACAGACGATGGATCATCGGCAGCCCAAGCAGGCTTTGCGAGCCGACCGAGCCGGGGTTGAACAGCATCCACGGGCTCTTCGCCCGGGGGACCACCGCCTCGGCCAGCCGCCCCTCGGCCAGACCCAGCGCCGCATAGTCGATCCCCGCCCGGCGAAAGGGCAGACCGGGCCAGACCTGCCCCATCGGATGGCTCCAGAAGGGTCCGTCACCTTCGGGGAAGGCGGCGTTGATCCGGGTCGCAACCTCGAAGCGGTTGTTGCGATTCTCGACATCGGTGATCTCGCCCGCCAGCCAGCGCCAGACCGCCGGGGCCCGCGCCTCGCCCGTCAGCCGGGTCGCAAAGCCCGCCGGATAGCCCATCGCGAAGTCGAAACCGATCAGGACTCGCAGGCCCTCGACGCGGGCCGTCTGGATCAGCGTCATCAGCTGCATCTCGGCCGAGGCGCGGGTGCGGTGGTGCCACTCGGCACCGCCCTCGGCATCGTGACAACCGATCCAGACTGCGTTCGCGCGGTTGGTCGCGCTGGTGGGCAGGTTCGCCGCCGACCAGTCGACCACGATCACCCGGTCAAACAAGCCCCACCTCGCGCAGGATGAAGTCCGCGACGACCGCTGTGTTGTTCAGGTCCAGCACAGGAACCGGCAGGGCCAGCGCCGCATCGGTGGCCACCGCCCGGACCAGCGGGTCGCCGGGCTGGATCAGCGGGTGGCCGGTCTCCTCGCGCCAGACTTCGACCTTCGGGTGGGCGTCGCGCTTGTAGCCCTCGACCAGCACCAGGTCGACCGGGGCAAGGCGTGCCAGCACGGCGGGCAGGCCAGGTTCCGGCCCGCGGTGTTCGACCATCAGTGCGAAACGGTCGGCCGAGGCGAGAACGACCTCGCGCGCGCCTGCGGCCCGGTGACGGAAGGTATCCTTCCCCGGCTGGTCGAGGTCCACGTCGTGATGCACATGCTTGACGGTCGAGACGGAGAATCCGCGCCCGGTGATCTCGGCCACCAGCCGCTCCATCAGGCTGGTCTTGCCAGAGTTCTTCCAGCCGATCACGCCGTAGACCCTCATGCCGCGCCTTTCAGCAGGGCCTCGGCGGCGGCGAGGTCCTCGGGCGTGTTCAGGTTCAGGAAGGCGCGCGGATCGGGGAACACCGCACGGGCGGCGTCATGCGCGGCGGCGAAACGCATCACCTTGGCCTCGCCCGAGGCCAAAAAGGCCACAAGGGCAGGGGCCAGACCCACCGGCCAGAGCGCCGTGGCAGGGTGGTCGCCAGTCGCATCGGCCGCCAGCGCAAGGCCCGCAGATGAGCCTTCACTTGCCAGCAGAAGCTGCGGCACCAGATCGCCGGGCAGGAAGGGCGTGTCGACGGGGGTCGAGACGACATGCGTCGCCCCCATCCCGGCGGCCGCAGCCAGCGCCGACAGCACGCCGGACAGGGGCCCCTGCGGCCGGTCGTCCGCGACGACAATGCAGCCGAACCCGGCAAACCGCCCCGCATCGCCATTGGCCGAGATCAGCATCCGCTCTACCTGCGGCTCCAGCCGGTCGAGGACATGGGCGACCAGCGGCCGCCCGGCGAGGGGCAGGAACGCCTTGTCCACCCCGCCCATCCGCCGACCCTCCCCTCCGGCAAGGATCACTCCGAAAACGCGCAAATCACATGCCTTTCTCACAGCAGGCGAAAGCCTACCGCATCAAGGGGTCAAGGCAAGCTCACTCCAGCGGTGTGCCGTCGTGCTGCACCAGAAGGATGCCGTGGTTGTTGTCGTCGTCATCGTCGGTGATCACCCGGGTCGTCACGCCCGGCAGCTTGCCGAATTCCCTCGACAGTTTCTTGGGTGAGAAGGTGTGACGCAGCGATTCAAATCCCGGCACCCCGGTCAGGACCGACGAGGTCGCATTGGTGCACATCGCCTTGCCGACGGCCCCGTAATTCTCCACCCGCCGCAGCACCAGTTCGGCCACTTCGGGCGAGACGTAGATCTTCTGCTCGATCGTGTCGTAGGTCTTGCGGGTGTGGTAGTCGATGTAGAACGCCAGGGCCTTGTCGTTCATGCCGAAATGCACGTCGTTCCGTTCCGGCAGCTTCGGGTGGTACCAGGTGCCCGCCGGGTCGAAGATCACCCGTTCCGAGGCATTGACCAGAATCGCCGAATGCGCGCCCGACCCGGTGCTCTTGTTCACCACGGTGTAGAGCGTGATGTAATAGGGCGGCCCGGCCACATAGCGGGCGGCGTCCACCTGGTCCTGCGGCGCCCATTTCGGCTCGGCACAGGCGGTCAGGCCGAGAAGGGCGATCAGGCAGAGAAAAGGCCGCATCAGCACCGGAAAGGATCAGGAGTTGGCGAGGCCGAGAAAGATCAGCACGCCGATGGCGATGCAGGCCACCCATGTCGACAGGCGGATGAAACCGGCAAAGGTCTTTTCCTGCGCGCGGATGTCCATCGAGCCATGAGCGGGGGTGGCGTGGTGGTGGTCGGCCATGGTGCGGGTTCCTGAGTTTCGGTCGGTCCCAGCCCCATAGCCTATTCGCCGGGGACTGTCACGGGGTCGCGGGGTCTATCCGACCGAAGCGTCGCCGGAATCGCCGCCGAGCCAGCCTGCGTTCAGCTGGAAGCCGATGCGGCGCGGCGGTTCGGAGCGGGCCTCCTTCGGCACGGCGCGCAGCGTCACCGAAAGCTGCGTCACATGCTGGATCAGCTGGGTCTTCGCCCCGTCTTCGTCGCGACCGTAGAAGGTGATGATGTCGGGCTCGAAATAGCCCAGGCCTTCGATTCTGAGCACCCCGGATTCGTCCGAGGCGAAGCCCATGGCGATCTCTTCCTGCCCGTCGAGCTGGCTCTCGAAGTTGCGGATATACATGACCAGCCGGTCATGCGCCCATTCGGCGGGGCTTTTCGGGCGATCTGCCGGAGGCTTCGCCGCCACCTTCTTCGCGACGGGCTTCTTCGGGGCGGGTGTCTTCGCTACGGCCTTCGCCATCGGTCTGTCCTTCATCCGTGTCCTGCCAGAGAAGCCAAAACCGCCCCGGCCCGCAAGGGGTAGAAGGACGGGGTCAGACGAGCCCGGCTTCGGCTTCGATCCGGGCCTTCGACTTCCGCGCGCGTTCGGTGGCGGATTTCAACTGCCCGCAGGCGGCCATGATGTCCTCGCCGCGCGGGGTGCGGATGGGCGAGGCATAGCCGGCCTTGTAGATGATATCGGCGAAGGCATGGATCCGGTTCCCGGACGACCGTTTGTAGGGTGCGCCGGGCCATTCGTTGAAGGGAATCAGATTCACCTTGGCCGGGATGCCCTCCAGCAGCTTCACCAGCCGGTGCGCGTCTTCCTTGGTGTCGTTGACGCCGTCCAGCATGACATATTCAAAGGTGATCCGCTCGCTGTTCGAGAGGCCCGGATAGGCCTTCAGCGCCTCCAGCAGCGTGGCGATGTTCCAGCGCTTGTTGATCGGCACCAGCACGTCGCGGACCTCATCCGTCGTCGCGTGGAAACTGACCGCCAGCTGGCAGCCGATTTCCGTCGCGGTGCGGGCGATCTCCGGGACGACGCCGCTGGTCGACAGGGTGATCCGGCGGCGGCCAAGCGCGATGCCCTCGCCGTCCATCACGATCTGCATCGCATCGCGGACGTTGTCGAAATTGTAGAGCGGCTCGCCCATCCCCATCAGCACGATGTTCGAGATGAGGCGGACCTCTTCCTTCGGCGCGCCCGGCACGGGCCATTCGTCCAGGTCGTCGCGCGCCATCATCACCTGCCCGACGATTTCCGCCGCGGTCAGGTTGCGCACCAGCTTCTGCGTGCCGGTATGGCAGAAGGAACAGGTCAGCGTGCAGCCGACCTGGGACGAGATGCAGAGCGTACCCCGGTCGGTTTCCGGGATATAGACCACCTCGACCTCATGGCCCCCGGCGATGCGGACCAGATATTTGCGGGTCCCGTCCTCGGAGATCTGCCGGGTGACGATTTCGGGGAGGTCGATGGTGAAATGTTCGGCCAGAAGCGCGCGGTAATCCTTGGCCAGGTTGGTCATCAGCGCGAAATCGCGGACGCCCCAGTGGTAGACCCATTGCCAGAGCTGGCCCAGCCGCATCTTGGCCTGCTTTTCCGGCGTCCCGGCGGCAATCAGCGCCTCGCGCAGGGCGGGGCGGGTCAGGCCGACGATGTTGGTCCTGGCCGACACCGGCAGCTTGCGCGGGATCGTCAGCACGTCTTGCGTGATGGGGGTCGTCATGGGCAGATCCTTTCACGGGGCCTTGTCACAGGCGATCTGGATGTGGGGCGGATATAGGCGAGGTCCGCGCAAAAGAAAAGCGCCCCGCGAAGGGGCGCCTGCCGTCAGGTTCCGCAGCTTACTTGCAGCGCTTCCCGGCGTCTTCCATCGCGGCGGTGAAGCCGCGCAGACTGAAGGTATCCTTGGTCTGCGTGCCCTTGCCCGACCGCGCGGTCAGCGTGGCGTTCGTCCCCGCCTTCAGCGCCGCCAGCAGCTTCGCGTCATCCTCGGCGCTGCCCGGCCAGGCCCATTCACCATCGGTAAAGAGCTGGAAGGCATTGCCATCCACGCTGACCTCGACCGTCGAGCCGCTCGCGAACGGGTAGCCGCCGGTGAAGCTGATCTCGCCCGGCTTGCCGGGGCGGAAAGTGACGAACAGCAGGATGTCGCCGCGCCGCACGCTGACGGGCTGTCCGTCGCGGCTGTTCACGGTTTCCTTGGGTTTCGAGACGCCCCAGCATTCCTTGGGGCTTTCCTCGGTGAAGACGTTCCAGTCCGTCATCGTGGCGACGCGATTGGTCGATTCCTGGGCCTGGGCCGCAGCCCCGGCAAGCGTGATCGCGGCAACTGCAAGAGTGCGACCGAAAAGGGATGTCATGTCTGACGCAGCCTCCAAGCTGTCTTCCTGCCTCGCCGTGCCTGTGCCCTTGCGGCCCTTTTGACTGGCGCGGCGTCGTTCTACCCGATATTCCAGCCATAATCAAAAGGGCCATGCCGCGAAAGCCCGCTGGGCGATAATTCGCGCATATGTGAGGGCAGATTCATGGGGGGATCAATGGCAAAGGTCAGCGAAGGCGCGATCCCGGTCATGGAAGTCTGGCGCGGCGGGCTTCTGGAATGTGTTCACCAGGCCCATGCGGTGATCTGCGACGCGAAGGGCGTGGTCGCGGCCTGGGGCAATCCGCAGGCGGTGATCTTCCCGCGCTCCTCGGCCAAGATGCTCCAGGCCCTGCCGCTGCTGGAGACGGGGGCGGCGGATGCGCTGGGGCTGTCGCAGGCGCATCTTGCGCTGTCCTGCGCCAGCCACGAAGGGGCTGCGCTGCATGTGGGTATGGCGGCGCGCTGGATCGCCGATCTGGGGCTGACCGAAAGCGACCTGCGCTGCGGCGCGCACGAGCCGGGCGACCGGACCGAGCGCGACCGGCTGATCCGGGCGGGCGAGCGGCCGTGCCAGTTGCACAACAACTGCTCGGGCAAGCACTCTGGCTTCCTGACCGTGACCCGGCACCTGAAGGCCGGGCCGGAATATGTTGACATCGACCACCCCCTGCAAAAAGCCGTCCGCGCCGCGACCGAAGAGGTCACGGGCGAGACGATCGCGGGATGGGGCGTCGATGGCTGTTCGGCCCCGAACTTCGCCATGACGGTCGGCGGGCTGGCGCGCGCCATGGCGCAATACGCCACCGCCCGCGAAGGGTATGGGGCACGCGAATCCGCAATGCACCGGTTGACGCGGGCGATGGCGGCCCATCCCGACCTGGTGGCGGGCGAGGGCAGGGCCTGCACCGAATTGATGCGGGCGATGGGTGGGCGGGTCGCGATAAAGACCGGGGCCGAGGGGGTGTTTGTGGCCATCCTGCCGGAGAAAGGCCTTGGCATCGCTTTGAAAATAGTCGACGGCGGCACCCGCGGGGCTGAGGCTGCGATCACTGCGCTGCTGGCCAGGGTCGGCGCACTGGATCCCGCACATCCGGCGGCGGTCAAGCGCATGGCCGGGGTCCAGCGCAACTGGCGCGGCCTGGAAACCGGCTTCTACCGCATGGCCGACGGCTTTCCGGGGTGATTGGCCGGGCTGATTTGCCGGGTTGATTAAAGGGGGGAAGCGGGTAAGCTTTCCCCATGAACGCCGAAGCGCCGATCCCGTTTCCGCAGTCCAGCCGCCTCGTGGAGGATGTCCGCTTCGACCGCAGGGAGCTTGGCCAGATCCTGCGGGTCTATGGCCGGATGGTCGCCGCGGGGGAATGGCGCGACTATGCCATTGCCGCGATGCGCGACCTTGCGGTCTTCGCGATCTTCCGCCGCACCGCCGAAACTCCGCTCTACCGCATCGAGAAACGCCCGAAGCTGCGGGCCCGCCAGGGACTTTACGCCGTGGTCGGCATGGATGGCCGGGTGCTGCGCCGCGGCCACGACCTCGACCAGGTGCTGAAGGTGCTGGAAAAGCGGCTGATCGGCCCGGTCTGACCGCGCTCCTCGTTCGACTTCGTCTTCTCGTCGCAAGGCGCGCGCCCCGCGAGGAGGAACGAAGTCCCCGACGAGCCGCCCGTCACACCCGCTGCCGTGTCAGCACCAGCCCGCCGCCGCCCGCCGAGATGCGGGCAACGGCGTCCTTGATCCCCTCATAGGCCACCGACATCGTGTGCCCGTTTGCGTGGATGATCCGCTCGCGGTCCACTACCTGCGCCACATGGCCCTTCCAGAAGATCAGGTCGCCGCGTTTCATCGGTTCGTTCGCCGGCAACTGCCGCCCCAGCGACATCTGCATGTCGCTGTCGCCGGGGCAGGGCTTGCCGCAGCATTGCATCGACATCTGCGCCAGACCCGAGCAATCCAGCCCGAAGCGCGAGTTTCCGCCCCAGAGATAGGGCGTGCCGAGCAGGCTTTCGGCGACCGCCACCGGATCCTCGGCCCAGTCGCCCAGCAGGCGCAGGTGGCGCAGCGGCACGAAGCCGTGCGGCGTGTTGGCCCAGGCCCCCCAGGAGCCGATCACGGTCAGCCGCGAGCCGATGCTCAGCGCCATCTTCTCGGCCGCCTGGACCTGCGGCTCGGTGTAGAGATGGGTGCCGGGTGCCGCGACCCAATGCGTCGGCGCCGGGCCCTGGCCCAGGTCGCTTTCCGCCACCCAGCCGCAATAGCCGTCCTTCGCCGACATCACGAAGACATGGCCCTTTTCCCGGTCGATCACCGTGACCGCGTCGCCCATCAGCAACTGCCGGTCGCGCGGGCCTGCCGGGCTGCGGCACAGGTTCGCCACCGGCACGATGACCTGGGCCTGCAGCCCCTCGGTCAGGGGTGCGTTCACCACACCGGAAAGCGAGACATGCGCCACCCGGCCGGAATAGGGCGTCAGCCGTCTGTCCATCGCCTGCTCCTCAACTCGTTCCTCCTACCGCTGCCCCGGCCTTCCAGGGCAGCCCCTCACAGCTTCAGGATCGCGGGCAACCCCTCCAGAACCGCCCGCGCCCCCTGGCCCGCCCCGCCCTTCGGTCGCGCCGGCTGGTCGCTGGGGGTGTGGCCGTAGATATCGAAATGCATGTAGCGCGGCCCCTCGACAAAGCGCCGCAGGAACAGCGCCGCGGTGACCGATCCGGCAAAGCCGTAGCCCGGCGCATTGTCCAGGTCGGCGATTCCCGGCTCGATCACGCTTTCGTAGGCATCGTGGAACGGCAGGCGCCAGACCGGGTCGAAGCCGGTTTTCGCCCCCGCTTCCAGCGCCCCCGCCATGGCCGCATCATCGGTGTAATAGGGCGCAAGGTCCGGGCCCACCGCCACCCGCGCCGCACCGGTCAGGGTCGCCATGCTGATCAGCACGTCCGGCCGGTCCTCGCAGGCATAGGCCAGCGCATCGGCCAGGATCAGCCGCCCCTCGGCATCGGTGTCGTTCACCTCGACCGTCAGGCCCTTGCGGCTGGTCAGGATGTCCTTCGGCTTGATCGAGGCGCCCGAGACCAGGTTTTCCACCGCCGGGACCAGGACGCGCAGACGCAGCGGCAGCCGCAGGCGCATGATCATCCGCGCCAGCCCCATGACCGTCGCCGCGCCGCCCATGTCTTTTTTCATCAGGCTCATGCCGACAGAGGGCTTCAGGTTCAGCCCGCCAGTATCAAAGCAGACCCCCTTGCCGACCAGCGTCAGGGTCGGGCCCTTTTCCCCCCAGCGCAGGTCCAGGAGCCGGGGCGCGCGCGGGCTTGCCCGCCCGACAGCATGAATCATCGGGAAGTTCCGGGCCTTGAGATCCTCGCCCCGGATGACCTCGGTCGTGGCGCCGTATTCCGCCGCCAGAGCCAGGAAAGCCGCTTCCAGTTCCTGCGGCCCCATGTCCTCGGCCGGGGTGTTGATCAGGTCGCGGGTCAGCGCCTCGGCCTCGGCCATGGCGATCAGGCGCGCGGCATCCAGCCCTTCGGGGCAGACGAGCCGGGGCGGGGCAGCGGCCTTCCGGCTGGGGCGGTAGCGGTCGAAGCGGTAGCCCGACAGCAGCCAGGCCAGCGCCGCCTCGGTCCGCTCGGGTCCGTCCAGCCTGCCCTCCAGCGCCCAGTCGCCCGCAGGCAGGCCCGCGACCGCCTTCGCCAGCCCGAAGCGCAGCCGCCGCCGCGCCTGGTCCGTGCCGAAACCCGCGACCGCCCCGGCCAGGCCGCCATCGGCCGCAGGCAGCAGCCGCAACTCTCCCAGGCTCGCCTCGAACCCCGTGGCGGTCAGCCATCCCGCCCATACCGCGCCGGGCCCGGCCAGGAACTCCGGCAACTCGTCCGGCCGCACCACATGCAAGGGGCGCGTCGCGGCAGAACGGGCGGCAAAGGCGAAAGTCTGGTTTTGCGACATGATCAATCAGGCGTTGTTTCCTGGCTTAGGAATGGCGGAAGTCGGCGGCATTTAGCAAGCCGTTCCAGAGCATTGCGATCGATTCCCGCAAATTCCCCGTCAATCGCCGTGCCGCGACCGGACTGTCGCCGCGATGAAAATCCCGCACATCGCCGCTTGATTGCAGGGCAATGCGGCCTTGCAACCTAGTGCTGTGCGATTCCGCGGCCCCGACCGGCCGGGGCGTCAGATCGACTGGTCCGCCAGCCCGATCTCGGCGGCAAGCGAGCGTTCCGCCACCCGCAGAAGACGCGCCCAGACCGCCGCGAAGGCCGTGCCGTCGGCCCGCTCCAGACAGCATCTGGCGTCGCCCGCCACCGCGCCGAGGCTGAGGAGCCCCAGATCCGCCGACAAGTGCCGGAGCCGCCCCAACTGCCGTGCCAGATGGCGCAGGTCCTGCGCGCGGACCTTTTCCGCAATTCCCGCCATGGTCAGCGCCAGTTCCCCCAGCGCCCGCGTCACCATCTGTTCGGCCACCGGCGCGCCGAGGTTGCGGTAGATCACCGCGATCGCCTCGACATCCTGGCGCACCACCTCCCGTGGCCTGAGAGGGACAATCTCTCCCATCATTCACACCCAAGTTACGTCACACCCGCTGCCAGCCTGAACCGTCTTGCTGAACAACTGGTTGCCCGCGGCCCGCGCCTGCCGGAATTTGCCCCTCGAATTTTCCGCAAATGCGGCATAGGGAAGGGGCGACAACAGAGGACGATGCCCATGAATTCCATCCGCCCCCTGCCTGCCTATCTGGTCCAGCGCTTCCACGGCTGGCGCGCGACCACCTATCAGGACAACCGCGCCTGGTATCGCCGCCTGGCCGAAAGCGGCCAGCATCCCCGCGCCATGGTGATCTCCTGCTGCGACAGCCGCGTCCACGTCACGTCGATCTTCGGGGCGGACGAGGGCGAGTTCTTCATCCACCGCAACATCGCCAATCTGGTGCCGCCCTACACTCCGGACGGCGAACGCCACGGCACCTCAGCGGCGGTGGAATATGCCGTCACCTCGCTTGGCGTGGCGCATATCGTCGTGCTCGGCCATTCCAACTGCGGCGGGGTCAAGGGCTGCCGTGACATGTGCACCGGCCACGCCCCACAGCTGGAGGAGAAGACCAGCTTCGTCGGCCGCTGGATGGACATCCTGCGCCCCGGCTTCGACAAGGTGGCCCACCTGCCCGAGGCCGAGATTTTGCAGGCGCTGGAAAAGCAGGCGGTGCTGACCAGTCTCGAAAACCTGTTGACCTTCCCCTTCGTGAAGCAGGCCATCGACAACGATCTCCTCACGCTACACGGGCTGTGGAACAACACCGGTGAGGGGCTTCTGGAAAACTACGATCCCGCGCGCGGCGGGTTCTTCCCGGTCTGATTACCCCGCGCCGCGGACCGTGCGGCTGAACAGGCCCGCCAGTCGCAGCTGCCAGCGCTTCGGCGGCCAGCCCGACGAAGCCGTGATAGGTTCCCGTGGTTCCAGGATGGCGCTGGTGGTGATGCTCTGCGTCTTGCCCGACCCGTAGAACGCAGGCGCCCTGCAGATCATCGCGGTCAGCCACCCGCGCTCCGTCGCCAAAAGCCGGTTCTGCGCGATGGCGGCCCGAACCAGCCCCTTCGGCCTTGCAATATCTCAATAGACCGGAACCGGCAGCCCCTGACATAGTATCCATCAGAGGCGGCGGCAGGCTTGACGCGATGTCGCGCAAAACAGGATCAGGATGCGTTTCACGTTCCCTCACAGCCATGCCTTTCCTGGAGGCCGCGTCACGATGCACGATGACGGGACGGCGGAGCCGGACTGTCTGGTCGAGTTCGGCGATGGCGTCACCGTCATCGGGGAATGGCAGGCCCAGGGCGATGCCATCCGGCTTTCCGTCCCCGACTACAGCACGGCAAGGGGCACGCTCGTGTCGGCGCGTAGCTGGCGGCTTGCCAAGGGCGCAGACAGTCTTTGGCGGTCGGAGCGCCTGTCGTGAGCGCCGAAAGGAAGGGCAGCCCATGACCCGACGCATTCTCCACGTCGTCACCAACGTGTCCCACTACGCCGACCCGGAGGAGCCAACGGGCCTGTGGCTTTCCGAACTGACCCATGCCTGGGACATCTTCGAGGCAAAGGGATATCAGCAGCGCATCGTCAGCCCGAAGGGCGGCGCCACGCCGCTGGAGCCGCGCGCGTTGAAATGGCCGCTGCTGGACGCCTCCGCAAGGGCATGGCTGGACGACCCCGTCCGGATGGAACTGCTGGCCCGGACGGCGCGACCGGATCAGATCGATGCTTCCCGATTTGACGCGATCTATTTCACCGGCGGCCATGCCGTGATGTGGGACTTCCCCGACGATGCCGGGTTGCAGCAGTTGGTCCGCGGCATCTGGGAACAGGGCGGCATCGTCGCGTCGGTCTGCCACGGCTATTGCGGCCTGCTCAATGTCCGGCTGGGCGACGGGACGCTTTTGGTGACAGGCAGGCGCGTCACCGGCTTCGCCTGGGCGGAGGAGGTGGTCGCAGGCGTCGCCCGCAAGGTGCCCTACAATGCCGAGGCCGAGATGAAGCGGCGCGACGCCCGCTATCAGAAGGCGCTTTTGCCGTTCCTGCCCCATGCCATCGCCGATGGGCGCCTCGTCACCGGGCAGAATCCCTTCTCCGCCAAAGCCACCGCCCGAAAGATCCTGGCTTTGCTGGAGGCCGGTCCGCCGAAGGTCGCATAGACTTTCGCGGGAACGGACTTGACCGGTTGCGCGTCGAACCGGCAGGGTCGGCGGCAGACGGGAGCGGCGCGGAATGAACAGGCCAGACGGCGATGCGGAAACCCGGCTGCGCCAGGCAGTCCTGACGCTGGTCGCCTGGCTGGGCGTGACCCTGCTCCTCGGGCATCTCCTGCGCGGCGGCGAGGTTTTCTCGATCGCCGACATCGTCGCTGCCCTGTCGCAGGGCATTGCCTGGAACGTCCTTCTGGGCCTGGCGGTGCTGGCCATCGCCACCCGGCTCTGCGGCTGGTCGGATCTCGGTTTCCGTGCGCCGCCGCTGCGGCTGACCCTTCGCCTGATGTGGTTTCCCGTCCTCCTCCTCTTGCCGATCCTTGGTCTCGCGCTCGCCATCGGCCTGCCGCCACCCCGCGCGACCGCATTCCTTGCCGTGAACACGCTGATCGTCGCCCTGTCCGAGGAATGGATGTTCCGCGGCATCCTCTTCCGCGCGCTCGCCGCGCGGCACCGGCCCTGGACGGCGATCCTGCTGACCTCCTTCATCTTCGGCGCGGTCCATGTGCTGAACGGCTTCACCTTCGGCGACCTGATGCAGTCGAGCGCCCAGGCCGTCGCGGCGATGATGACCGGGCTCCTTCTGGTGGCGCTCCTGATCCGCACCGGCTCGATCTGGCCTGCGGTGGGCTTCCACATGATCTGGAACTTCGGCCTGCTCCTTGTCGCTTATGAGGCTGCGCAGCAGACCATGCCGGAAAACCCGTTGCCTCTGGCGGCCTATCTGGCACCGCTGGCCCTGGTTATGCCCAACCTCCTTTACGCGCTCTATCTCCTGCGCAAGGTGGGACGCGACGCCGTTGGCCCGGATCGTGGTTGATGGACTGCAAATGCCAAGGACCAGGCCTTTGATTCAAATACGCCTTCGTCGGCTGTCCCGCGTGGACACCGCCCCGTGTTGCCTGCTTCCCCTGCCGCCGCCCGGCAGGTAGACTTCCCGGTACGAGCATTTCCCGAAAGGCCCTTTCCATGCCGCATCGCCCCGACCGTCGCAGCGTTCTGGCCGGGCTTGCCGCCCTTCCCGCCTTGTCGGGTGCAGGACTGGCCGGACCGGTGGAGCAGCCCTTCAGCCTGCGGGTCATCATGTCGGGCCACAGTCTCACCGACCCGATCCCGGCACCCCTGGCCCGCATGGTCGCCGCCGCCGGAGGCTTGCAGGATCCCCCCATCGAAAACTCCACCGTTCCCGGCAGCACGATGAAATACCGCTGGCAGCCGGACAGCCCGATGGTCATCGATGCCCGCCGGATCATCGGCGACTATGACAGGCTGATTCTGACAGAGCGGGTCCCGGTGCGGTCGGCCATCACCTGGGAGGAGACCGAAAAATACGCGCTGACCTGGTTCGAGCACGCCTGGAAGCACGGAAACGGCGGCCGCGGGGCCGAGACGATCCTCTACGCTTCCTGGGTGGGCATCGGCAGCGGGCCGGGCAATACCGACCCCTACGACATGCCGGACGAAGGCCAGATCCCCTTCCGCGAGCGGCTGGACCTGGAACTGGGCAGCTGGCGGGAGGTCGTCGCGTTCGTCAACGGGAAGCGGCCGAAGGGCAGCCCGCGGATGCGGCTGATCCCGGGACCGAAGATCATGGCCTCGATCTTCGATGCCATTGCGGCGGGCACCGCGCCCGGGTTGACGGCGATGCAGGACCTGTTCGAGGACAACATCCACCCCAACCGCAAGGGCGCCTACCCGATCGCGCTTGCGCATTTCGCGGTGATCTACGGCCGCAATCCCCAGAGCGTGCCGACGCTTCGCGGCGAGGAAGGCTGGCCCTCACCCGACCAGCAGGACTGGATGAAGTCGCTGGTCTGGGACGTCCTGCGCAACGACCCCGACAGCGGGCTGGCCTAGGCTTTCCGCTTCGCCTCGATCACCTCCCAGATGCGGCGGGCGGCATTGGTGCCGTCGAACCGCTCCAGCTCCTGGATGCCGGTGGGCGAAGTGACGTTGATCTCGGTCAGCCAGTCGCCGATCACGTCGATGCCGACGAAGACCTGGCCCTTCTCGCGCAGGGTGGGGCCGATGATGCGGCAGATTTCCAGGTCGCGCTCGGTCAGGCCGATCTTCTCGGGCCGCCCGCCGACATGCATGTTCGACCGCGTCTCGCCCGCCTGCGGCACCCGGTTGATTGCGCCCACCGGCTCGCCGTCGACCAGGATCACCCGCTTGTCGCCCTGAGCCACGGCGGGCAGGAACTTCTGCACGATCAGGGGCTCGCGGTTGATGCCCATGAACAGCTCATGCAGGGACGAGAGGTTGCGGTCGTTCGGGTCCAGCCGGAACACGCCCGCGCCGCCGTTGCCGTAGAGCGGCTTCAGGATGATGTCGCCGTGCCGGGCCTTGAAGGCGCGGATCGTGGCCAGGTCGCGGGCGATGGCGGTGGGGGGGGTCAGCGCCGGGAAGCGCAACACCATGAGCTTTTCCGGGCTGTTCCGCACCCAGAACGGGTCGTTCACCACCAGCGTCTTCGGATGGATCATCTCCAGAAGATGCGTGGTGGTGATGTAGCCCATGTCGAAAGGCGGGTCCTGCCGTAGCCAGACGACGTCGTAGTCGCCGAGGTCGACCTCCGTCTCTGCGCCATAGGTGACGTGATTCCCGATCTCGCGCCGCACCTCGATGGGCCAGCCCCGCGCGATGACCCGGCCTTCGACGAAGGCCAGCCTGTCGGGCGTATAGAAGAACAGTTCATGCCCGCGCTCCTGGGCTTCCAGCGCGATGCGGAACGTCGAATCCGCGTTGATGTTGACCGACCCGATCGGGTCCATCTGCAGGGCTACCTTCAGGGGCATGGCTCACTCCTCCGTTCCAGGAAGTGATGGCCGATGCCGCCGGAAGATGCAATTCAGCCCGCGAAGGCGTTTTCCAGCACTTCGATGCGGCCCTTGCCATCGACCAGCGCCAGGTCGATGCGGACATCGGTCAAGAGGCCTTTGGGTTCGCCCGCCAGGAATTCGTCGACCGTCGCGAAGATGCGCCCGATCTGGGCCTGCGAGATATGCGAGGCCGCCATGTCATGCGTCTGGCTTTGCTTCACCTCGACGAAGATCACCTCATCGCCGCGGCGACCGATCAGGTCGATTTCGCCGGTGATCCCGCGCCAGTTCCGGGCGCAGATCGCGATGCCCCGGTCTTCGTACACCCGGGCGACCGAGGCTTCCGCCGCATGACCCGCGTGATAGTTCGCCCGGCCGCGTTCCGAGCGGGAACGCCTGACGGGGGCGGAGACGAAGTCGAACGGCATGAGCTATCCCTGGCTGCGATCGAGAGCGATCCGGTACGCGATCTTGCGCGACACACCCAGAGTCTGCGACACAAAAGTTGCAGCATCCTTAACGGACATCGTCTGCAACGCCGCATCCAGTGCGGCGCCGATGCTGTCCTCCGTCGCCTCGGTGGGCGCGGCCCGGTCGACCAGCACCACGATCTCGCCCTTGACCTCGCGCGCTGCGACCTCGGCGGCAAGGGTCGCCAGATCGCCGCGCAGCACCTCCTCGAAGCGCTTGGTCAGTTCGCGGCAGACGACGGCCTGCCGCGCCCCGCCCAGCGTCGCCGCCATTTCGGCCAGCAGCGCCGCGAGGCGCTTCGGGCTTTCATAAAGGATCAGCGTGGCCTGCACTCCCGCCAGGTCTTCAAGGAAGCTGCGCCGCGCACCCTGCGCCGAAGGCGGGAAGCCTGCGAAGAAGAAGCGGTCCGAGGGCAGGCCGGACAGCGTCAGCGCGCAGATCGCCGCGCAGGGACCGGGGGCGGCGGTCATCGGCAGGCCCGCCGCCGCCACCGCCCGCGCAAGTTCGAAACCGGGGTCCGAGATCAGCGGCGTCCCGGCTTCCGAGGCATAGGCGAGGCTTCTGCCTTCAGCCAGCAGCCCGACCAGCCGCTGCAGCTGCCCCTCGCCCGAATGGTCGTGATAGGCGATCAGCGGGCGCCCGTTCAGCGGGATGCCGTGGATCTCCATCAGGTGGCGCAGGGTGCGGGTATCCTCGGCCACCAGCACATCCGCCCCCGCCAGCACGTCCAGCGCCCGAAGCGTGATGTCCCGCGCCGCGCCGATGGGGGTCGATACGAAATGCAGTCCCGGCGGAATGGCGCGCAGGGCGGGTTTATGGGCTGCGTCAGCGGGGTCCGGGCCTTGCCTCACAAGTTTACTTCCCCTGCCGAACCCTTTACCCTGCCGGACAAACGCAGCGCGCTGCCACAGTGAGGAACCACCATGTTGTCCGTTATTCGCCGGGCCCGCAAGTCGCTGGGTCAGTTCTGTGTCGGCCTTGGCGCCCTGGTGCTGTCCGGCTGCGTGGCGACGGGGCCCGGCACGGTGCCCCCGGCCAATGGCGGATCGGTTCAGGTGGCGCTTTTGGTCCCCTCAGGCTCGGGTCAGTCGCAGGATGAACTTTTCGGCGCGAACCTGGAAAACGCCGCCCGGCTGGCGATGAACGACCTCTCCGGCGTCAACATCGACCTGCGCGTCTACAAGACCGGCGGCAGCCCGGCGAAGGCTTCGGCGCTGGCGAAACAGGCAGTGGACGAGGGTGCGCAGGTGATCCTGGGGCCGTTCTATTCCGAAGAGGCCAATGCCGCCGGCGTCGCGGTGGCGAACTCCGGGGTGAACGTTCTGGCCTTCTCGAACAACGCGGCCATCGCGGGCGGCAATGTGTTCGTCCTGGGCCAGACCTTCGACAATACCGCCCGGCGGCTGGCCGGTTATGCGGTGCGCAACGGCAAGTCCAAGGTCCTGATCGTGCATGACCGCAACGTCGCGGGCGAGGTCGGCAAGTCCGCCATCGAACGCGGGGTCGCCTCGGCCGGTGGGTCGGTCGTGGGCGTGACCTCCTATGAATTTTCGCAGAACGGCATCATGCAGGCGGCTTCGGGCATCGTCGGCACTGCCCGGTCCTCGGGTGCGACGGCGCTGTTCATGACGGCCGACACGGCAGGGGCGCTGCCCTTGCTCAGCCAGCTTCTGGTCGACAACGGCATCGACAAGAGCATCGTCCAGTTCATCGGCCTGACCCGCTGGGATATCCCGCCCGCCACGCTGGCCCTGCCGGGCGTGCAGGGCGGCTGGTTCGCCATGCCCGATCCCGGCCTGCAGGCGCAGTTCCGCGCGCGTTATGCGGGCGCCTATGGCAGTCAGCCGGTGCCGGTGGCGGGCCTCGCCTATGACGGGATCGCGGCCATCGGCGCGCTGGCGAACCGGGCCAAGGGCGGCGGGCCGCTCACCAAGGGCGACCTGACGCAATCGGCGGGCTTCGCCGGGGTCTCGGGCATATTCCGCCTGTTGCCGAACGGCACAAACGAGCGCGGCCTTGCGGTGGCGACGATCCGGGCGAACCAGGTCGTGGTGATCGAGGCGGCCCCCCGCAGCTTCGGCGGCGCCGGGTTCTGAGCGCGGGTTCCCCCATCGTGACAGGACCGGTCGAGGCCGCAACTCGCCCCTCGTTGGCCCTTGTCGGCTATCCGGTCCCGGATGCGGCGGAATTGACGGCCAGGGTGCTTTCGGGTCTGCGCGATGTGGCGGCAGACCCCAAGGCGGCCCGCTCCCTGGTGGTACAGGACCTGCAAGCCGCCAAGGCCGAAGCCACCACCGCCTTCGAGGCGGCCTTTCTGCAAGCCCCCCGCCAGGCCCGCGCGCTGATCTCGGCGCAATCTGATCTGACCGATGTGCTGGTGCAGGTCACGCTTGCCGCTGCCATGCGCCTGCATCCCCTGGCGAACCCCACCGATGCCGAGCGGATCGCGGTCCTGGGTGTCGGCGGCTACGGCCGGGCCGAGATGGCGCCGCAGTCGGACGTGGACCTTCTGTTCCTGACGCCGTGGAAGATCACGCCCTGGGCGGAGAGTGTCATCGAGACGATGCTCTACATGCTGTGGGACCTGAAGCTGAAGGTCGGCCATTCCAGCCGGACGGTGAAGGACTGCATCCGCCTCGGGCGCGAGGACATCACCATCCGCACCGCGCTTCTGGAACATCGCTTCATCTGCGGCCATGCGCCCTTGGCCGAGGAGTTGGACACGCGGCTGTGGAGCGAGCTGTTCCGGAATTCCGGCCCCGAGTTCATCGAGGCCAAGCTGGCCGAGCGGGCCGAGCGCCACAGGCGGCAGGGCGGCCAGCGCTATGTGCTGGAGCCGAACGTGAAAGAGGGCAAGGGGGGCCTGCGCGATCTCCAGACGCTTTACTGGATCGGGAAATATCTGCACCGGGTGCCCTCGTCCGAGGGGCTGGTCGGGGCGGGGCTTCTCAGCCGCGATGAATTCGAAGGCTTCGCCCAGGCCGAGGATTTCCTCTGGGCCGTGCGCTGCCATCTGCACTACATCACCGGGCGGCCGACCGATACGCTGACCTTCGACCTGCAGGTCGAGGTGGCGGCGCGGATGGGCTACCGCGATGCCGGGGGGCGTCGCGCGGTCGAGCATTTCATGCAGGACTACTTCCGACTCGCCACCCGCGTGGGCGAGTTGACCCGGATCTTTCTGACCCAGCTGGAAGCCCGCCACGCCAAGCGCGAGGCCTCGCTTTTCGGCCTCTTCAAGATGACCAAGCGCGTCAAGCCCGGCTACAACCTGGTACAGGGCCGCATCGACGTGAAGGACCCGCAGGAATTCCTGAAGGACAAGCTGAACCTGCTGCGCGTCTTCGAGGAAGGGCTGCGGACCAAGTATCTCCTGCACCCCAACATCATGCGGATCGTGACCGCGCATCTCGACCTGATTGACGACGACATGCGCGAGGATCCCGAAGCGCAGCGCATCTTCCTCGACCTCCTCCTGAAGCACGGGAATCCCGAACGCAGCCTTCGCCGGATGAACGAGCTGGGGGTGCTCTCGGCCTTCATCCCGGAGTTCGAGCCCATCGTCGCGATGATGCAGTTCAACGTCTACCACCACTACACGGTCGACGAGCACATCATCCAGACCATCTCCTGCCTGGCCCAGATCGAGCGCGGCGAACTGGTCGAGGACCTGCCCCTGTCCTCCTCGATCCTGAAGGAGGGGATCAACCGGCGCGTGCTCTATGTGGCCCTCCTCTTGCACGACATCGGCAAGGGCCGGCCCGAGGACCATTCCATCCTCGGCGCACAGATCGCCCGGCGGGTCGCGCCAAGACTGGGGCTGGACGCCGAGGAATGCGAGACGGTGGAATGGCTGGTGCGCTACCACCTTCTCATGTCCGACATGGCGCAGAAGCGCGACATCGGCGACCCGCGCACGGTGCGCGACTTCGCCAAGGCGGTGAAGACGCGCAAGCGGCTGGACCTGCTGACGGTGCTGACGGTCTGCGACATCCGGGGGGTGGGGCCGGGCACCTGGAACAACTGGAAGGCCATGCTGCTGCGCCAGCTGTACAAGCAGACGGCCGATGCGCTGGAAGGCGGTCTGGAAACCCTGAACCGCGAGAACCGGCAAGAGGAAGCGACCCGCGCGCTGGCCGAGCGGCTGGCGGAATGGGACCCGGCGGTGCTGGAGCATGAGCTGACGCGCCACTATGCGCCTTACTGGCAAGGCCTGTCGACCGATACGCATGAGGTCTTCGCGCGCCTCCTCCAGGGCCTTGGCGACGACGAGATCCGCATCGACCTTCATCCCGACGCCGACCGCGACGCGACCCGCGCCTGTTTTGCGCTCGCCGACCACCCCGGCATCTTCAGCCGCCTTGCCGGGGCGCTGGCGCTGGTCGGGGCCAATGTGGTGGATGCGCGGACCTATACCTCCAAGGACGGCTATGCGACCGCCGTCTTCTGGGTGCAGGACATCGAGGGCCACCCCTACGAGGTCGCCCGCCTGCCGCGCCTGCGCCAGATGATCGACAAGACGCTGCGGGGCGAGGTGGTGGCGCGCGAGGCGCTGAAGGATCGCGACAAGATCAAGAAGCGCGAGCGCGAGTTCCGCTTCCCGACCCATATCACCTTCGACAACGAAGGGTCGGAGATCTACACGATCATCGAGGTCGACACCCGCGACCGGCCCGGCCTGCTGTATGACCTGACCCGCACGCTGGCGGTGAACAACATCTACATCGCCAGTGCCGTGATCGCGACCTATGGCGCGCAGGTGGTGGATACCTTCTACGTCAAGGACATGTTCGGCCTGAAGCTGCACCAGAAGCACCGGCAGGAGGCGCTGGAGAAGAAGCTGCGCCAGGCCATCGCGGAAGGGGCGGAAAGGGCCATCGCATGAGCGGCTCGCGCGGGATGATCCGCAGTATCGTCACACTGGGCGGCTGGACCCTGGTCTCGCGGGGCGCGGGGCTGGTGCGTGAACTGATGATGGCCGCTTATCTGGGCGCGGGGCCGGTGGCGGACGCCTTCAACGTGGCTTTCAGCCTGCCGAACATGTTCCGCCGTTTCTTCGCGGAAGGGGCGTTCAACCAGGCCTTCGTGCCGCTTTACGCCAAGAAGCTGGAAAGCGGGGAGGATGCCGAGGAATTCGCGCGAAACGCTTTCTCCGGCCTCACCACCTTCCTGATCATCTTCACCCTGATCGGCACCCTTGCCATGCCGCTTCTGGTCTGGGCGATGGCCGCGGGCTTCGTCGGCGACGGGCGCTTTGACATGGCGGTCGATTTCGGGCGGATCACCTTCTGCTACATCGGCTTCATCTCGCTCTTCGCGCTGCTCTCCGGCATCCTCAACGCGCATGGGCATTTCGCCGAGGCGGGGGCGGTCCCGGTGCTGATGAACCTGGTCTTCATCGCCGCCATGCTGCTCGCCGCCCGGATGGGCTGGGACATGGGCCTGACGCTGGCCTGGACCACGCCTGTTACCGGCATCGCGCAGCTTCTGTGGACGATGTATGCCGCCCGCCGCATCGGGTTCATTCCCCGCCTGCGCTGGCCGCAACTGACGCCCGACTTCAGGCGCCTGATGGTCAACATGGGGCCTGCACTCCTTGTCGGCGGGGTGGTCCAGATCAACCTCCTCGTCTCGCGTCAGGTCGCCTCGGGCACCGAGGGTGCGATCTCCTGGCTGGTCTATGCCGACCGGCTGTATCAGCTGCCGCTGGGCGTCGTGGCCATCGCCGTGGGCACTGTCCTGTTGCCCGAGCTGTCCCGCCGCCTGCAAGCCGGAGACGCTGCCGGGGGGCGCGAGGCCTTCAACCGCGGCACGGAATTCGCCCTCCTCCTGACCCTTCCCGCCGCCGTCGCCCTTGTGGTGATCGCGCTGCCCATCACCGAGGTTCTGTATCAGCGCGGCAAGTTCGATGCCGAGGATACCGCCGCCACCGCGCTGGCGCTGGCGATCTACGGCCTGGGCCTGCCTGCCTTCGTTCTGCAAAAGGCCCTGCAACCGCTGTTCTACGCCCGCGAGGACACCCGCAGCCCCTTCCGCTATGCCGTCTGGTCGATGGCGCTGAACGCCGCCCTCGCCTTTGGCCTGATGCCCTTGATCGGCTTCTCCGCCGCCGCCTGGGCCACGACCCTTTCCGCCTGGGTCATGGTCGGCCAGCTCTGGTGGGGCGCGCGGCGGCTGGGCGAGGAGACCCGCTTCGACGCGCGCTTCCTGTCCCGCTTCTGGCGCATCGCCGCCGCCTCGGCCCTGATGGGCGCCGCGCTGTGGGGCGGCTGGGCGCTTTTGCTGCCGATGCTGGAGGCCAAGACCTACCGCATTCTCGCCCTCGCGCTCCTCATCGCGCTTGGCATGGCCAGCTACGCGCTTGCTGCCTTCGCGCTCAAGGCCGTCCGGCTTTCAGACCTGAAGGCGCTGCGCCGTCAGCGCTGACGGATCATCTGCACCACGCGGGCAAACCCGCCGGGGCTGACCACGAAGGACAGCAGGAACCCGGTGGCGAAGCCCGCGACCTCGGCCACCCAGTCCCAGCCGCCGCCGAAGAGAAGGCCGAAGACCAGCTGAACCATCAGCAGCATTCCGATCAGGGTGAAGGCCCGCAGACGGTTTGCGCCCGCCAGTGCCAGCCTCGTCCAGATCAGGAAGGTGAAGGCCCCAATCAAGCCGTAGACCCCGGGGAATGCGCCGATCAGCTGCATCCGGAGCCCCGGCACCAGCAGCCCATACGCCGCGCCCCCCACGATCACCGCGCCAAGGAACACCACCAGCACGCCCCACCAGCGGAAGACGCTCGCCACCATGTTGCCAAGCGCCAGAAGCATGACGATCGCGAAAAGCGCATGGCTGAAACTGCCGTGCACCATCGCATAGCTCACCAGCCGGGGCAGCTCCTCCAGCGGCTGGCCGCCGGTGCTCCACTGGTGCTTCAGCAGTTCGGGGAAAAGCCCGAACCGCTCCACCGCCTGCAAACGCCAGCCCACCGCCTGGGGTCCGCCCACCACCCCCGCCTGGCCCAGCGACAGCACCACCTCCATCGCGATCAACGGCAGGGCCAGCAGCCAGACCACCCAGGGCAAGGGGTTCAACGGGGCTGCGCTGTGATCCTGGTCCATGCCTGTCCTGCCTGATTGACGCCTCTCACCCCTTCGATTACGCGGGATCGCAAGCTTAATCCAGACGGAGCCAGTTCCATGTCCTCCCCGGTCTCGCCCGATCAGAAAGGTGGCCAACCGCCGAAAGCCTTCACGCCGCGCATCTTCTCGGGCATCCAGCCCTCGGGCGGGCTGACGCTCGGCAACTACCTCGGCGCGCTGAAGCGCTTCGTCGAAAAGCAGGATGAGGGCATCGAGACGATCTACTGCCTGGTCGACATGCATGCGATCACGGTCTGGCAGGACCCCGAGAAGTTGCGTCAGCAGACCCGTGAGGGTGCGGCGGCCTTCATCGCGGCGGGGATCGACCCCAAGCGCTCGATCCTCTTCAACCAGAGCCAGGTCTCGGCCCATGCCGAGCTTGCCTGGATCTTCAACTGCGTCGCGCGCATGGGCTGGATGGGCCGCATGACCCAATGGAAGGACAAGACCGCCGGCAAGAACGCCGAGGCGGCGAGCCTTGGTCTCTTCGCCTATCCTGCGCTGATGGCCGCTGACATCATGGCCTATCATGCCACCATGGTTCCGGTGGGCGAGGACCAGAAGCAGCACCTGGAGCTGACGCGTGACATCGCGATCAAGTTCAACAATGACTACAAGGTGGATTTCTTCCCGGTGGTCGAACCCCTGATCGAAGGCGCTGCCACCCGGGTCATGAGCCTGCGGGACGGCACCAAGAAGATGTCGAAGTCCGACCCGTCGGATCAAAGCCGGATCAACCTGACCGACGATGCCGACACCATCGCCGCCAAGATCCGCAAGGCGAAGACCGACCCGGAGCCGCTGCCGGACACCGCCGAGGGCCTGAAGGACCGGCCCGAGGCGCGCAATCTGGTCAACATCTATGCGGCCCTTGCAGGGCATACGGTCGACCAGGTGGTCCGCGATTTCGCGGGCGCGCAGTTCGGCGCCTTCAAGCCCGCCTTGGCCGATCTCGCGGTGGCAAAGCTGTCGCCGATCACCAGCGAGATGAACCGCCTGATGGCCGACCCGGCCGAGATCGACCGCATCCTCGGCGACGGGGCCGACCGTGCCGACGCCATCGCCCGCCCGATCATCGAGCAGGTCTACGAGATCACCGGCATGGTCCGCTCGCGCAAGTGATCCACAGCTTTTGGCAGGCCGCAACCCGGCCTGTCATATTCCCGATTCAGCGCGCGGCTAGCCTCATGGCGTTCGGAGATGCGATCTGTCCCCATCGCCCGGCCCGGCCTGTCTGCCCCTGAATGGCAGGGCCTTCCCGACACGCCCCCGTGCCCCGCACGGGGGCCTTTTTCCATTCCGGCGTGTGTCCGCACCGATCTGGAAACCGGAAAGGACAAGCCTTTGACTCTGAAGAGACTCCCTTTCAACAAATCCGTTTTTCCACAGCTATTTTCCGAAGAAATCGCTTTACAGGCTTCCGCTTTGGTCACACCATATCTAGTAAGGGCCGCGTCGGGCAAACGCTGATCCTTGCCAGATACCCAGTTTCTAGTGGGTTTCGGCCCGCCGGAAGCTTCATCATGAGGCCGGGCATGTCGCTTTCCGAGGACTACGCGTCGATGGAAGATCTCCATCCCATCGACATCGTCGAGACCCTGGCCCAACACCATGCCTGGGAATTCGACCGCGTGACCGACGACCAGATCGCCATGGCGGTCGAGGGTCAGTGGCGCACCTATTCGCTGACGCTGGCCTGGTCGGAACAGGACGAAACCCTGCGCCTGATCTGCACCTTCGAGATGGAGCCGCCCGAAGAGAAGATCGGCGCGCTTTACGATGTGCTGAACCGCTGCAACGACATGGTCTGGTCTGGCGCCTTCACTTGGTGGGCGGATCAGAAGCTGATGGTCTGGCGCTATGGGCTGGTGCTGTCCGGCGGGCAGATGGCGGGGCCGGAACAGATCGACCGGCTGATCGCAGCGGCGGTGATGGCCTCGGAACGCTTCTACCCGGCGTTCCAGCTGGTCTCTTGGGGCGACCAGTCCCCGGCCGAAGCGATGAAAGTCGCCATTGCCGAGGCTTACGGCCGCGCCTAACCTCTCCCCGGTTTGAAGGGGGTGTCCATGACTCTGGATCGCGTGGCCCGGGACGGGCTGGTGCTGCTTGGCTGCGGCAAGATGGGGACGGCTTTGCTGACGGGCTGGCTGGCGGCGGGTGTGCCGCCGGGATCGGTCTGGGTGATCGAGCCCAATCCGACCGACTGGCTGAAAGGCAGCGGAGTTCATCTGAATCAAGGGGTTCCGCCTGCGCCCGCCGTGGCGCTGCTGGCGGTGAAGCCGCAGATGATGGGGGCGGCGCTGCCCGCTTTGCAGGCACTGGGCAACGGTTCGACCCTCTTCGTCTCCATCGCCGCCGGGACCACGATCGCCAGTTTCGAGGCCGCTTTGGGCGGTCGCACCCCCATCGTCCGCACCATGCCGAACACCCCGGCGATGGTGGGGCGCGGGATCACGGCGCTGGTCGGCAATGGGCATGTGTCCCCCTCGGATATCGTTCTGGCGAAAAGCCTGATGGCGGCGGTCGGGCAGGTGGTAGAACTGTCCGGTGAAGATCAGATTGACGCTGTGACCGCAGTCTCCGGTTCGGGTCCCGCTTATGTCTTCCACCTGATCGAGACGATGGCGACCGCTGGCGAGGCCGAGGGGCTGCCTGCCGACATCGCGATGCAGCTTGCCCGCGCGACGGTCTGCGGGGCAGGCGAGCTTGCCTTCCAGAGCCCTGAAAGCGCTGCACAGTTGCGCATCAATGTCACCTCTCCCGGCGGCACCACGGCGGCGGCGCTGGGTGTGTTGATGGAGCCGGAGACCGGCTTCCCGGCGCTGCTGAAGCGGGCGGTGAAGGCCGCGGCCGACCGGGGACGGGAGCTGGGAAAGTGACCATCACCTACGCCGATTTCGAGAAGGTGGACATCCGCGTCGGCCGCATCACCCGCGCCGAACCTTTCCCGGAGGCGCGGAAACCGGCCTACAAGCTCTGGGTCGATTTCGGGCCGGAGATCGGCGAGAAACGATCCTCGGCGCAGATCACGAAGCACTACAACCCTGACCAACTGGTTGGACGGCAGGTGCTGGCGGTGGTGAACTTCCCGCCCCGGCAGATCGGGCCTGTCATGTCCGAGGTACTGGTGCTGGGTCTGCCGGATGAGGAGGGCCAGGTCGTGCTGATCGGGCCGGGCCATGATGTTCCGCTGGGAGGAAAACTGTTTTGAAGCAACGCATTCTGATCACCCGCCGTCTGCCCGACCGTGTGCTGGAGGCCGCGCGCGAGCGGTTCGACGTGACACTGCGCGACCGGACCGAGGTGCTGTCGCCCGAGGAGCTCCGCGCGGCGCTGCGAGACTTCGACGCGGTGCTGCCGACATTGGGCGACCGCTTCCAGGCCGATGTTTTCGCGGATGTTCCGAACCCACGGGCGAAGATCCTTGCCAATTTCGGGGTGGGCTACAACCACATCGACGCCGGGGCCGCCAAGGCTGCGGGGCTGGCCGTGACGAACACGCCGGGGGCGGTCACGGATGCGACGGCGGATATCGCGGTTTCCCTCATCCTGATGACCGCCCGGCGGCTGGGCGAGGGCGAGAGAATCCTGCGTGCCGGGGTCTGGGAGGGCTGGGGGCCGGTGCAGATGCTGGGCACCCATGTCACTGGAAAACGCCTTGGAATCATCGGCTTCGGTCGGATCGGAAAGGCGATCGCGAAGCGCTGCCACTACGGGTTCGACATGGAGGTGGTGTTCTACAACCGCTCCAAGGTCGAAGACCCCGGCCTGCCTGCGCGGCAGGTGGAGATGGCCGAGGCGATGGCGGCGGATTTCGTCGTGGTGGCGGTGCCGGGCAGCAAGGAAACCCATCACCTGATCGACGCCAAGACCTTGGGAATGATGCGGAAAACCGGCATTCTGGTGAACATCTCGCGTGGTGACGTGGTCGACGAGCACGCGCTGATCGACGCGCTGCAACAAGGCCGGATCGCGGGGGCGGGGCTGGACGTCTATGAATTCGAGCCCAAGGTCCCGGCGGCGCTGATCGCAATGGAGAACGTGACGCTGCTGCCGCATCTGGGCACGGCCTGCCTGGAGGTGCGCGAGGCGATGGGGATGATGGCGGTGGCGAACCTGATCGCCTGGGCCGAGGGAAAGCCGCCGCCGAACCTGGTTAATCCCTGACGGAATTCCGGGCGAAGCCCGCGTTTGGAATGGGTATGGGTTCGGTATGGCTTCCGTCCATACGCGCGTATGGGCGGAAGACCGTTAACCTTGGGTGGGGTTGAACCCCACCCTACGGGCGTCACGCTGCCTGCTGCTCTCCCCCGAACCGGCCATAGAAGGTCTGGCCCTTCTCTGCCATCTCGCGCAGGAGCGCCGGGGCATGGAAGCGCGGCCCGAACTGCGCGGTGAGGCCCCGGCAGATTTCCACCGCCTTCGCCGCGCCGATCATGTCCAGCCACGAGAACGGCCCGCCTGACCACGGGGCGAAGCCCCAGCCGAGGATCGCGCCCACGTCGCCCTCGCGGATGTCGGTCAGGACACCTTCTTCCAGCGCGCGGACCGCCTCCAGCACCTGCGCGAAGAGGAGGCGATGCTGCACGTCGGCCAGCGAGGGCTGCGCCTTGTCCAGCGGGTATTTGTGTTCCAGCCCGTCCCACAGGCCCAGACGTTCGCCCTTGTCGGAGTAGGCATAGAACCCGGCATTGGCCTTCTTGCCCAGACGGCCCTGGTCGGCCATCCAGAAGAGGACATGGTCCACCGCCTCGTCCGGGTAGTCCTTGCCCATCGCGGCCTTGGTCGCCTTGGCGATCTTCACGCCCAAGTCGATGGAGGTCTCGTCAACCAGTTGCAGCGGACCGAGCGGCATTCCCACCAGCTTCGCGGCATTCTCGACCAGCGCCGGTTCTACCCCCTCGGCCACCATGCGGATGCCTTCGTTAATATAGGGGATGATGCAGCGGTTGGCGTAGAAGAAGCGGGCGTCGTTCACGACGATGGGGGTCTTCCTGATCTGGCGGACGAAATCCAGCGCCTTGGCGACGGCGCGGTCGCCGGTGGCTTTGCCACGGATGATCTCGACCAGCATCATCTTGTCGACAGGGCTGAAGAAGTGGATGCCGATGAACTGCTCCGGCCGCTTCGATGCCGCCGCCAGCCCGGTGATTGGCAGAGTAGAGGTGTTGGTGGCATAGATGCAATCCGCGCCCACCACGGCCTCGACCTTGTGGGTCACATCGGCTTTGACCTTCGGGTCCTCGAAGACCGCCTCGACCACCAGATCGACCCCGTTCAGTGCGGCATAGTCGGTGGTCGCGGTGATGCGGGCGAGGACGTCCGCCTTCTTCTCTGCCGTCACCTTGCCGCGCTTCATGCCCTTGTCGAGCAACTCTTCGGAATGGGCCTTGCCGCGATCCGCCGCCTCTTGCGTGGAGTCGATCAGGACAACCTCGATCCCGGCATTCGCGCTGACATAGGCGATGCCCGCGCCCATCATCCCCGCGCCGATGACGCCGAGTTTTTTCACCGCCATATCCTCGACCCTGGGCCGGTTCGCGCCCTTTTCCAGCGCCTCCTTGTTGATGAAGAGGCTGCGGATCATGGCGCTGGACGAGGGGTTCATCAGCACCGAGGTGAAATGCCGCGCCTCGATCTTCAGCGCGGTGTCGAAGGGGACGAGCGCGCCTTCATAGACGGCGGCGAGCAGGGCTTTGGCCGCCGGATAGACACCCATCGTCTTGCCGTGCACCATCGCGGAAGCGCCGACGAAGGTGGGGAAGCCGGGGGCGGAATAGGGCGCGCCGCCGGGCATCTTGTAGCCTTTGGCGTCCCAGGGTTTCACCAGGTCGGCCTCGGTGGCCGAGAGGACCCACTCCTTCGCCCGCTTGAGCAGGTCTTCGGGGGCGACGACCTCGTCGATCAGCCCGGCGGCCTTGGCGGATTTCGGGTCCGACAGCTTGCCCTCCAGCAGGAAGGGCGCCGCCATCATCGCCCCCAGCTTGCGCGACAGCCGCGTGGTGCCGCCTGCGCCGGGGAAGATGCCGACCAGGATTTCCGGCAGGCCGATCTTGGCCTTGGGATTGTCGGCGGCGATAATGCGGTGACAGGAAAGCGGCAGTTCCAGCCCGATCCCCAGCGCGGTGCCGGGCAGGGCGGCGACGATGGGCTTGCCGCCTTTCAGCGTTTTCGGATCCATCCCGGCGCGCTCGATCTTGCGCAGCACATGGTGCATCTGCATCACGCCGTCGAAGATGGCCTGCGCCCCACCGGCCCGCATTTTCGCGATGACGTTCAGGTCCATCCCCCCGGCAAAATCCTTCTTGCCCGAGGTGATGATGATACCCTTGACCGCAGGGTCGGCCAGCGCGTGGTCGACCAAGCCGTTCAGGGTCATGAAGGCCTCGGTCGACATGACGTTCATCGACTTGGACTTCACGTCCCAGGTGATGGTGGCGACGCCCTCGGCATCGGTGGTCATGGTGAAGTCGGTCATCGGTTCGTCTCCTTGGGCCAGCCGGGATAGGGGGTGCCGTCCTTCCTTGCGAAGGTGCGGAGGCCGTTCCGGCGCGAGTAATGCAGGTCGATGTCGGGGTAGTGGCAGGCGTCCTCGGCGAAACGGGTTCCCACGATGAACAGCCTCGCGGGTTCGGTGCCGTGGTTGCGCAGGCAATGAGCGTTGGGAACGCCGGCGGGCCAGCAGGCGCAGGCGCCGGGGCCGATCTGGCGCGGGCCGCAGTCTTCCAGAAGCGTGACGCTGCCGTCGAGGACGTAGAGGACGTAGAGGAACTCGTCCTCCTCCTCGTGCCAATGGCGCAGCGAGGTCAGCGCGCCGGGCTGCAGGATTTCCACGACGGCGCCGAACTGGGTCAGCCCGCCCGCGTCGGAGAGCGCGATGTCCCAGGCGTCGCCGAGGTCGCCGAACTGCGCGGGGTAATTGCTCTGGCAGTAGACCTCCGGGACCGAGCCCGCGCGGATCAGGTTCGGGCGCGGGGTGCCGTCGAAGGGGGTGCCCCAGGGGGCAGGGAGGTTCAGAAGCTCTGCCGGCAGCTCTCCGCCTTTCAGGACGGTGCCGTTGCTGGCGACGATCTGCCAGCTGGTCTCGCCGTTGATCTGGCGGCGACCGTCGTCGGGATAGGTGCAGATATCGCCCTTGCAGCGCGAGCCGACGATCAGCCAGCGGCAGGGCTGATCGGCCCGGTTGGTGAGGTGATGCGCGTTCGGGTCGCCATGGCGCCAGCAGACGGCATCGCCGGGGACGAGGTCGGTCATTCCATTGTCGTCGCGCAGGGTTGCGGTGCCGGAGAGGAGATACAGGAACTCGTCCTCGGCCGAATGCCAGTGGCGGAAGCTGGACCAGGCACCGGGGTCGAGCGTGTCGAGAGAGGCGCCGAACTGGGTGATCCCGCCCGCGACCGACAGGTGCAGCGTGTGCAGCCCTTTCTCGCCGCTGCTAGGCGCGGTGGCGGGATCGACGATCATGCGCGCCCCATGGTCAACCCAAGGTCATGCTGTTTGACGGCGGGGGCGTCGGCGACAGGCGAAGGGTCGGCCTTTATCCGGAAATAGGATTCGGAAAACCGCCATGCCTCGCCCCGGCGCACGATGGCGTGGTGCGAGAGATGCGGGTAGGTGACATGCTCGCCGTTCGAGATGAGATGGGTGTGGTGCCAGCCTTCGATCCGGTCGCGCTGGACGTAGTCGGCGGAGCGCGCGACCCGTTCGTAATGCGTGACACCCTGCGCCAGCAGCGTGTCGACCAGCGCCTGGAAGGCCAGGCGAAGCTCATCCAGGGTGGTGACGAGCAGGCGGGAGGTCTCGAAATGGACCAGGTAGGGCAGGTCGATCTCTCTGGCATAGGCGTCGAAATCGCGCGCCAGGATGGCGGCGGACATGCGGTCGAGCGCGTCCTGATAGAGGTCGAGCGGGTTCATCTTGGGCCTGTCCAGTCGCTGCCGTCCTTGTAGGTGAAGCGGGCCTTGCCCGCTTTCGTCTCGATCCGCATGTCGATGTCGGAATAGGTCGCCACCTCGCGCGGGGCCTTCGATCCGACGACCAGGAAGCGTGCCACCCTGTCGGTGCGGTTGATGAAATGGTGCCCGTCGGTGCTGCCCGCCGGGAAGGCCGCGCAGTCGCCAGCACGCATCAGCGTTTCGCCCGCGTCCTGTACCAGCGTGCATTCGCCCTCGGTCACCATCACGAACTCGTCTTCGTTCTGGTGCCAGTGCCGCAGGGAGGACAGCGCGCCCGGCTCCAGGCTGACCAGGTTCACGCCGAACTGGGTGAGGCCGCCCGCATCGCCCAGCCGCAGCGAGGAGCGTCCCTTCATCATGGCGGCGTAGGGTTCGGGGTAGATCGAGCCGGTCTTCACCGGCGCTTTCGTCAGGTCGATTACCGGCATGGGACCTCCAGCGGATGGGCCGGCGCCCGACTGGAGCGATCCCCCGGTATCAGGCGGTGAGGGCGAGTGTTGCGAACTCTTGATTCAACTCGGGCATCGAGAGACGGGTATAGTTCACCATCTCGGTCCGAAGGCCAAGCTCGGTGGTCTTGCAGTAATACACCGCCTGCGACATGCGCGTGCCCTCGGCGGGGAAGGCGATCTCCTGCCAGTCGATCCAGACGCGGAAGCGCCCCGCGCGCGGCAGGTCCACGGCCGAGATGCTGGGCCGCAGCGCGACGACCCCACGCCTGGCCAGCGCCGCGCGAAGGTGCGAGAAGACCAGCAGGGCATGATCCGGGCCGCCGATCAGCAACCGGCTGGGATGCAGGAAGACCGGCAGCGGGTAGACATAATCCGCGGCCATCCCGGCGAGCTGGCCGGAAAGCAGCAATTCTGCCCGGTTGCGAAAATGCGACAAAATCTGCGAATGCAGCATGAAATGGATTCCCAAAACGTTTTGGATATCCACCCATCTTGGGAGAATCACCCTTCGCGCGGCGTAGGATTGCGACAGCCGCTGTTGCGAAACCGACATGGACGTGGCGTCGCGGACAACGCATGTCGGTTGTGCCGCAGTTTGCCATCACACCCGCTCGATGATCGTGGCCGCGCCCATGCCGCTGGCGATGCAGAGCGTGGCGAGGCCCAGTTCCTTGTCTTGCCGCTCCAGCTCGTCCAGGAGCGTGCCGATGATGATCGCCCCGGTCGCGCCGAGGGGGTGGCCCATGGCGATGGAGCCGCCGTTGACGTTGACCAGCGAAGGGTCGACGTCGAAGGCTTGCTGGAAGCGCAGCACCACGCTGGCGAAGGCCTCGTTCACCTCGAAGAGGTCGATGTCGCGGATGGCGATCCCGCTGTCCTTCAGGATCTTCTGCGTCGCAGGCACCGGGCCGGTCAGCATGATCGTGGGATCGGTGCCGATCTTCGCCGTGGCGCGGATGCGCGCGCGGGGCTTCAGTCCGTGCGCCTTGCCGAACTCGGCATTGCCGATCAGCACCGCCGCCGCCCCATCCACGATTCCGCTGGAGTTTCCGGCGTGGTGGATATGCTCGATCCGTTCCAGATGCGGATATTTCATGATCGCGATCTTGTCGAAGCCGGGCATCGCCTCGCCCATGTCCTTGAAGGCGGGCTTCAGCGCGCCGAGCGCCTGCATGTCGGTGCCGGGGCGCATGTATTCGTCGGTTGCGAGGATCGGCAGCCCGTTCTGGTCGGTGATCGTCAGGACCGATTTCTCGAACCGCCCCTCGGCCCAGGCCTGCGCCGCCCGGCGCTGGGATTCCACTGCCAGCGCATCGGCCTGGTCGCGGGTGAAGCCGTATTCGGTGGCGATGATGTCTGCGCTGATCCCCTGCGGCACGAAATAGGTCTTCATCGCAAGGCCCGGATCGACGGCGATCGCCGCGCCGTCCGAGCCCATCGCGACCCGCCCCATCATCTCTACCCCGCCGGCGATATAGGCCCGGCCCGCGCCACCCTTTACCTGGTTGGCGGCAAGGTTCACCGCCTCCATGCCCGACGCGCAGAAACGGTTGATCGCAAGGCCCGGAATGCGTTCGTCGAGGTCCGAGGCCAGCACCGCCGACCGCGCGAGGCAGCCGCCCTGTTCGCCCACCTGGGTGACATTGCCCCAGATCACATCCTCGACCGCGTGGCCTTCCAGCCCGTTCCGGTCCTTGACCGCGTTCAGCACCTTGGCCGACAGCGCGACTGAGGTCAGCTCGTGCAGCGACCCGTCGGGACGGCCCTTGCCGCGGGGGGAACGGACAGCGTCATAGATGAAGGCGTCGGTCATGGTCGTCTCCTTACGCGGGGAAGGCCCGCTGCATCAGGTCGTAGGGATGTTTCCAGCCGGGCAGCGCGCTGATGCGGTCCAGCCAGGCGTCGATGTGGGGCCAGTCCTTGCGGTCGAAGCCGTAGGGCTCGGGGTAATAGAGATAGCTGCAGCAGCTGAGGTCGGCGATGGTGAGGCTGTCGCCCACGAGCCAGTCACGCCCGGCAAGGTGATCGTTCAGAATGGTGTAGGCGGCTTTCAGGCGGCCCTGCAGGAAGGGGATCACCGCTTCGGGCCGCTTGTCGGGCGGCAGGAAGTTCATCAGGAAGCGGGTGGTGCCGATGGTGGTGGAAAGCTTGTGGTTGTCCCAGAACAGCCAGCGCAGCACCTCGCGCCGCTCTGCCGCCGAACGCCCGCCAAGCTTGCCGGTCTTGGAGGAAATGTAGTCGAGGATCACGCCGGACTGGGTGAGCGTGGCCTCGCCATCGACCAGCACCGGCACTTCGCCCATCTCGTTGATCTTGCGGAACTCGGGCGACCGCGCCTCGCCCTTGAAGAAGTCGACGAAGACCGGCTGCCATGAGGTGCCGGTCAGCTCCAGCGCCAGCGCGCATTTGTAGGCGTTGCCGCTTTCGCCGAAACAGTAGAGCTTCATGCCTTCCTCCCCGAAAGCGTTGCAATCCGGCGGGCCAGCGGGAGGTTTCCCTGTCAGGCCCGCCCTTCGGATCGCAGATTAGAACGCCTCGGCGGCGAGCGCCATGACCGGATCGGCGCCGCTTTCGATCCGCATCAGATGCATGGCGCAGGCAGGCAGCTGGCGGGTCATGTAGAAGCGGCCGGTGGCGATCTTGGTCTCGTAGAAGTCGCGGTCCGCGGCCCCGGCATCAAGCGCGACATGGGCGGCCCTGGCCATCCGGGTCCACATCAGGCCCAGGCAGACATGGCCCATCATGTGCATGAAATCATAGGACCCGGCCAGCGCGGCATTGGGGTTCTTCATGCCGTTCTGCATGAAATACATCCCCGCTTGTTGCAGTGCCTTGGACGCCGCCTTCAGCGGTTCGGTGAAGCCCGTCATCCGGTCGTCGCCGTCATGCGCCTTGCATTCAGCCTTCACCATCTCGAAGAAGGCCATCACATGCTTGCCGCCGTCGGTCGCAAGCTTGCGGCCCACCAGATCCAGCGCCTGCACGCCGTTGGCGCCTTCGTAGATCATCGCGATGCGGGCGTCGCGGGCGAACTGCGACATGCCCTGTTCCTCGATATAGCCGTGGCCGCCAAAGACCTGCTGGGCGGCGACCGCCATCTCGAAGCCCTTGTCGGTCTGGAAGCCCTTCAGCACCGGGGTCAGCAAGCCGATCAGCCCGTCCGCCGCCGCGTCGCCGTGATGCGCGCGGTCGATCAGCGTCGCACCCCAATAGGTCAGCGCGCGGGCGCCTTCGACGAAGCTCTTCTGCTCCATCAGGTTGCGGCGGATGTCGGGGTGGACGATCAGCGGATCGGCGGGGCCCTTGGGGTTTTCGGCCCCGGTCACGGCCCGGCCCTGAAGGCGGTCCTTCGCATAGGCCACCGCGTTCTGGTAGGCGGCCTCGGCCACCGCATAGCCTTGCAGCGCCACGCCCAGCCGGGCCTCGTTCATCATCGTGAACATGGCCTTCATGCCCTTGTGGAGGTCCCCCAGAAGCCAGCCGGTCGCCCCGTCGTAGTTCATGACGCAGGTGGCATTGCCGTGGATGCCCATCTTCTCCTCGACCTTGCCGACCGAGACGGCATTGCGCTCGCCAAGCGAGCCATCCTCGTTCACCAGCACCTTCGGCACGATGAACAGGCTGATCCCCTTCGTCCCCTCGCCGCCGCCGGGAGCCTTGGCGAGGACCAGATGCACGATGTTCTCGGCCATGTCATGATCCCCGGCCGAGATGAAGATCTTCTGTCCGGTGATCCTGTAGCTGCCATCCGCCTGCGGCTCGGCCCTGGTGCGCAGAAGCCCCAGATCGGTGCCGCAATGCGGCTCGGTCAGGTTCATCGTGCCGGTCCATTCGCAGGTCACGAGCTTGGGCAGCCATTTCGCCTTCTGCTCGTCGGTCCCGTGGACCAGGATCGCCGAATAGGCGCCGTGGGTCAGGCCCTGATACATGTTGAAGGCCATGTTGGCCGAAACGAAGGTCTCGTTCACAGCGGTATGCATCAGGTAGGGCAGGCCCTGCCCGCCGTAGTCGGGTGCCGCGTCCAGCGACATCCAGCCGCCCTTGCTCAGCGTCTCGAAGGCCGCCTTGAAACCGGCGGGGGTGCGGACGACACCATTCTCCAGAACGCAGCCCTCGCGGTCGCCCATGGCGTTCAGCGGCGTCAGGATGTCCTGAGCCACTTTTGCCGCCTCGTCGAACACCGCTTCGGTGAAGCTGCGGTCAAGGTCGGAGTAGCCTGGAATGTCGGCCTCGCTGATCTTCAGAAGATCGTGCAGCAGGAACTGCATGTCCTTCACGGGGGCGATATAGGTCGGCATTCGTGGCTCCTCTTCCCTTGTTGTGCCGCGCCCGAAGGCGCGGGTCTTTCAGGCCGCGCGCTTGGGCAGCAGCCCCTTGGCTTCGGCATCGGCCAGTTCGGCCTTGAGGTCGGCGATGGCCAACTCCAGCTCGGTGCGCTGGGCTTCCATCTCGGCCAGCCGCTTCACGGCCAGCTCATAGGCTTTCTGGCGCTGGGCCTTCGGGCCGTCTCGGTCGTAGAGGTCCAGCGTCTGGCGGATATCCTCCAGGCTGAACCCGAAGCGCTTGCCGCGCAGGATCAGCGCCAGCCGCGCACGATCCCGCCGGGTGAAAAGCCGCCGGGTCCCGACACGGATCGGGGTCAGCAGCTCCTTGGCTTCGTAGAATCGCAAGGTGCGCGGCGTCAGGTCGTAGGCTTCGCACATCTCGCGGATGGTCATCACATCGGTTGGAACTTCGCTATTCATGGTCAACTCGTCATTGGGAAGCATCACTGCGGCGGCAGATGCGAACCCGAGGTTGAGATTACCAGAGCGGTTGACGTTAACGTCACTGTGACGTCACGTCATGATCGCGGCTGACGTGAAGTCACCAACCCGCGCCGTAATCCGGGCGGGTGCCGCAACGGAAAGGGCCGGGCCTTGCGGCCCGGCCCCCCCCCCCTTTGCTTCAGCGGATCAGCGCAGGACCATGCCCTTGGGCCAGGTGAGCACCTCTTCCAGCGTGATCGTCTGCTTGCCCCCGGCGGCGAGGTCGAATTCCCAGGCGAGGATGCCGCGCTGGCCCTCGACGTCCGTTTCCGAGGGGTCCGGGCTGGCATGGACCTCGATCTCAAGATCGTCCTGCTCGCTGTAGGGCACCTGGTCCAGGATACGGACCGGCCAGGACTCGGTCCCGGTATTCTCCACCGTGATCACCGCGCTTTCGCTTTGGCGGTTGGCGCTGGTGAAGATCCCCGTCTCGCCCCCGGCGCGCTTCGGCATCTCGCGCTTGACGGTCAGGGTCTCGATCGCGCCGAAGCCCACGTCGGTTTCCACCCCCGGCGCGATCACGTCAAGCCAGGTCTGGCCGACAAGCACGCCCTCGCGGAACAGCATCGCCTGGCCGGGCAGCAGCGGCTCGGCGCTGGCATTGGTGAAGCTGGCCATGACGAAGGCGGTCCTATCCAGCCGCGGTACGGCGACGGCTTCGACAACCGGCGCGAAGGACAGGCTGTCGAGCGCAAGGCGCAGGTCCTCGGCCCCGGTGGCGACGGTGACGGGCTCGGGGTAATTGTAGACGACGGTATCGCCGTCATAGGCCATGCCGGCGGATACCATGCCTCCAGTGTAGCCGTTGATAATTGCGGGCGCGGCCTCGTCAACGGTCGCTTCCTCGGACACAGACTTACTCAGTTCGACGGCCTGAACCTCCTTAGCAATGGACCGCAACTCCGGCCAGAGCTGCGAGGGCGCGGCCTGTTCGGAAGGGCGGGAGGATGACAGGGTCAGCGCCACCCCGGCCCAGTCCTCGCCAGTGTATTGCGTGACGAGAACCGACCGGTTCAGGGTCAGCGCATCGCCGCCTGCGCGGGTCAGGTTCAGGTCGTAGACCGGCCGCCAGCTGGCGCCGCCGACATACTGCGTGACGGTGACCGTCTGCGTGCCCGCTTCTGCGGCGCTCACCGCGACCGACAGCGCGGTATAATCCATGGGGGCGGAGGGGAGCGCGTCATAGGCGCCGTGAGCCTTGGCCAGCGCCTCCTGCGCCTCGGTCACGGCTTTGCGGGCGGGCGGCAACTCGGCCTTGGCGGCCAGCGCGGCCTGGCGCGCGGCCAGCGTCTCGGCCCCGATCATCGCGGCCATCGACTTGATCGTGTCGGGCGTCGCCCCGTCCGGCAGCGCGCCGGTGAAGGAAGACAGGAAGCGCACCTGCGCCTCTGCGGCCTCGACCTTCGCCGTGACCGCCTCCAGCGCCAGCTGGGCTTGGTCGGCGGTGGCCTCGGCGGCCTCGATCTGTGCCTTGGCGGCCTTCTGCTCCTCGGTCAGTGGATCCTCGCGCGGGGGCAGGCGGTCGGCGCGCAGGTTGAAGGCCCCGAGTTGCAGGCCCTCGGAGGGCGCAAGGCGGATCAGCCCGGGATCGCTGCCATAGGGCAGGTCGGTGACAAGCAGTTCATGCGACCCGGCCGCGGGGGCGGTGAACGTGACCTCGCGTGTCAGCTTCGCGCCGTCGGGGTAGACGGTGACGGCGGTGATCCGGCTGGTCGCCGCGATGGTGTCGGCGAAGACGGGCAAAGCGGTAGTGGCAAGAAGGGCGGCAAGGAGGGCGCGCATCGGCGGGGCCTTTCGGTTGGGTGTCGCGCGAAGGGTAGGCCCGGCGCGGCGCGGGCGGCAAGACCGGGAAACCCGTCCCAAGGATTTCGCCCCGGCTCGCGTCACTCTATCTCGAACCGCGCCGGATCCGGGCCGCAGCGCTGGCCTTCGTCCAGAGCGGCGATGGCGGCCATCTCCGCCTCGGTCAGGGCGAAGTCGAAGAGGTCGAGGTTTTCGCCCAGGCCTGCCTCCCGCGTCGAGCGCGGGATGACCGCGGCACCGATCTGGATGTGCCAGCGCAGGATGACCTGCGCCGGGCTTTTGCCGGTGCGGCGGGCGACGGCCTGTACCGGGGCGGCGTCGAAGCTTTGCCCCTGGCCAAGCGGCGTCCAGCTTTGGGTGACGATCCCGTGCGTGTCGTGGAAGGCCCGCAGGCCGGGCTGCTGCAGGCGCGGGTTGATCTCGACCTGGTTCAGCACCGGGGTGACGCCGGTCTCGCCGATGATCCGCGTGAGATGCGGCTCCTGGAAGTTCGATACGCCGATGGAAAGGGCACGGCCCTCGTCGCGCAGCCGGATCAGCGCGCGCCAGCTGTCGAGGTAGAGGTCCTTCCTGGGGCAGGGCCAGTGGATCAGCAGCAGGTCGACATGGTCGAGGCCCAGCCGCTTCAGGCTCGCCCCGGCGGCGAGAAGAGTGCGGTCGAAGCCCTGATCGCTGTTCCAGACCTTGGTGGTGACGAAGATGTCTTCGCGCGGCAGGCCGGAGCGGCGGATGCCCTCACCCTGACCTTCCTCGTTGCCGTAGATCGCCGCGCCGTCGACCAGCCGGTAGCCAAGCCGCAGGGCTGTTGCGGTGGTCTCGGCGGTGATTGCGGCGGGAACCTGCCAGAGGCCGAAGCCAAGCTGCGGGATGCTGTGGCCGTCGTTGAGGGAAAGGCGGGGTTCGGTCATGGCGGTCTCCTGTGGGGCAGACAGGAAAGCCGCTGTCGGGGCCGGGCGCAAGGGGTCAGGACCGGGCGAGCGCCTGGGCGGCAATTCCCGGCTGGGGATGGCCGGGAAAGCCGGTGCCGAAGCGGCGGACGAGGGCCATGTAGGCCGGGCCGACCTGGCTTGATTTGGCAAGGGGTTCGCCGGTGGCGAGGTCCGTCAGGACGAGGCCTCCGCCCGCCGGCGTGAATTTCAATGCCCGTTCGCCCAGCGCCCTTTGCAGCTCGCCCCAAGTCTCGGAAACCGCAAGCGCCTCTGCGACGAGAAGCCGAAGGCGCACGAGGAGCCGCTCGTCGATGCCTTCGGCACTCCTCGCTTTGCGGCGCGCGCAGCGCTGGACTTCCAGCCGCACAAGATCGCGCAGAACGGCACCGGGCGTTTCATCCCGCTCGCGGCACAGCGCGGTGAACCGCGCCCACATCACATCATCACAATGAAAAAGGGCCTCGACCATAGGCCAAGACCCTCCCAGAGCAAGGTTAAGAAACCCCTAGCCCTTCTTCAGCACCTTCGACCCCAGCAGCTCGGCGATCTGCACCGCGTTCAACGCCGCGCCCTTGCGCAGGTTGTCGCTGACGCACCACAGGTTCAGCCCGTTCTCGACCGTCGAATCCTGCCGCACGCGGCTGACATAGGTGGCAAACTCGCCCACGCTTTCGATGGGCGTGATGTAGCCGCCGGGTTCGCGCTTATCCACCAGCATGACGCCGGGCGCCTCGCGCAGGATGTCCTGCGCTTCCTGCCAGTCGAGGAACTCCTCGGTCTCGATATTGATCGCTTCGGAGTGACCGACGAAGACCGGCACCCGGACGCAGGTCGCGGTGACCTTGATCTTCGGATCGAGGATCTTTTTCGTCTCGGCCACCATCTTCCATTCTTCCTTGGTCTCGCCCGAGTCCAGGAAGACGTCGATATGCGGGATCACGTTGAAGGCGATCTGCTTGGAGAACTTCTTCGGCGGCACGTCGTCGGTGGGGTTGTAGACGGCCTTGGTCTGGTTCCAGAGCTCGTCCATCCCTTCCTTCCCGGCGCCCGAGACGGACTGGTAGGTCGAGACGACGACGCGGGTGATCTTCGCCCGGTCGTGCAGCGGCTTCAGCGCCACCACCATCTGCGCGGTCGAGCAGTTGGGGTTGGCGATGATGTTGCGCTTGGCATAGCCGTGGATCGCCTCGGCGTTCACTTCCGGCACGATCAGCGGAATGTCGGGGTCGTAGCGGTAGAGGCTGGAATTGTCGATCACCACGCAGCCTGCCGCTGCGGCTCTGGGCGCATAGATCTTCGTCGCTTCCGACCCCACGGCGAAAAGGGCGATGTCCCAGCCGGTGAAGTCGAACGTGTCCAGGTCCTTGGTCTTGATAGTCTTGTCGCCAAAGCTGACTTCGGTGCCGAGGGATTTGCGCGACGCCAGCGCGGCGATCTCGTCCACCGGGAACTCGCGCTCGGCGAGGATGTTCAGCATTTCGCGGCCCACGTTGCCCGTGGCACCCGCGACGACGACCTTGTAGCCCATCGGGGTTCTCCTTGTGCGTTCCCGCCCTTCGGGAACGGAGGGCTGTTAGCGCATGGGACGCGGGGGGGAAAGCGGATTCGTGGGTCTGGTCAGTCGGTCCGGTCCTGCGACAGCAGGTAGATCACAAGGCCCAGCGCGGTGGTCACGGCGAAGAACAGGAAGACGGCCTGAAACGGCGCGACGGGGGGCACGGCAACGGTCGCGGCATGGATGCGGCCGGTGGCGATCTGGGCGACGCCGATGGGTGCAATCCCGAACAGGTTCAGAAGCGTGACGCCCCGGCCCATCAGATGCGGCGGGAAGAAGGCGCGGCCATGGGCGATGACCATCGGGAAGCTTGCGCCGAAGAATCCCGCGGCGACCAGAAACGCGGTTGCGACGGCGGGGGGTGCGGCGGCGAACCACCAAAGCCCGGCGAGGCAGGCCACCGTCAGCGCATTGCCGCCGAAGATCACCCATTTCCGGGTGCCGAGCCAGCGGTCCAGCGGGCCGTAGGCAAAGTTGCCCGCGACCATCGCCAGCCCGATCCAGAGGCCGACCTTGCCGATCTCGATCTGGTTCGCACCATGGACATCGGCGAAATAGGGGCCTACCCACAGCCCGCGCAGCCCGGCGATGGGCATGTAGCAGACCACCATCATCGCCAGGATTGGCCAGATCGCCGGTATGCGAAGAAGATCAACCAGCGTTCCGTCCCGCGCGGTGTCGAGCCTTGGCGGATTGCGGACCAGCGCCAGGATCGCCAGTGCCACGGCCCCGGTGATCGCCGCCAGACCAAGCACGGTCTCGCGCCAGCCGAAGGCCTCGACCGCAGCCGACAGGGGCAGCGAGGAAGCCACGTTGCCAAGCGCCCCGATGCCGATGCTCAGCCCCGCGAGCGTGCCGAAGACGGCGGGAGCGAACTGGCGCGCGAAGATGAAGTAGCTGGCCATCAGGACCGGCGCGCAGCCCACACCGATCAGCGCCATGGCCAGCTTGATCTGGAAGCCCCCCGTCGCCTGCGAGAAGAGCACCGCCCCGCCGGCCCCCACCGCCATGAGCACTCCGGCGGTAAGGCGCGGGCCGATCCGGTCCAGCGCCCATCCGATGGGGATCTGCATCGCCGCGAAAGCCAGGAACCACCAGCCCGAGGCCGCAGCCAGATCCGCCGCCGTCACGTGCAGCTCCGTGGTCAGCACCGGGGTCAACACCGCCAGGAAGGCGCGGTAGAACTGGCTCAGGACATAGGCGAGGACGAGAGCAGCGATGCCGATGTGCATGGGCGGGCCTTTCGGGGTCGGCAGGTTGTGGCAAGCACGCCGCCCCGGCGCAAGGCCGATTTCTTCGAAGAAAGCAGGACAAAGCCGACAAGGGCTCTGTCCCGGAGTTTTCGAAACCTACGGCCCCGGCGGGACTTGCGGGAATCCCGATCCCGGCGTCTGATGCAGGGGTCCCGCCTGGAGGTTCCGATGCGCCTGTCGCTGTTCCCCGCCCTGCTCCTCGCCACCCCGGCGCTTGCCAACGACGGTTTCGGCGGGCTCTCCGCCACCGGCCTGACCTTCGGCCGGACCGAGGCCGTGGCGATGGAGGAGGAGTGGCTCTTCATCGGCATCGACACGATCGCCGTCGACTATACCTTCCGCAATACCAGCGACACGGATGTCACCGGAGAGGTGATCTTCCCCCTGCCGCCCATCGCGGTCTGGTCGGGCTACGAGTCGATGATGAACCTGCCCGAGGACCTGACCCGCCCCGACGTGGTGGACTTCACCGCCATGGTCGACGGCCAGCCGGTCGATGTCACCATCGACCGCATCGCGATCCTCGAAGACGGCTATGACGATGCCGAGCCGCCCTCGAAGCAATACGACAACCCCGGTCGCGACGTGACTGCCGAGCTCGACCGCCTCGGTATCCCGCTGACGCTCGATTACCAGGCGGCGCGTGACGTGCTCCTGTCCTTCCCCGAAGAGACGCGCAATGAACTCGCCGCGCTGGGGCTGGCGGAATATTACGACGGCGACGCCGAACAGGGCATTTCGCCGGATGTCTGGGGCGCCTGGTCCATCGTCACCCGCTATCACTGGACGCAGACCTTCCCTGCGGGGAAGGTCGTGAAGATCAGCCACAGCTATACCAACCGCCCGCCGGGGGGCCTGTTCTACTGGAGCGATCCGCCCGAGGATTACCAGACCTACCTGGTCGACGAATATTGCATCGACACGGGCACCTCGAAGGCGCTGGCAAAGGCGCTGAAGAATCCGGCGGGCGACGAGGCGGGCAATTACGGCACCTCGTGGAACATTTCCTATGTGCTGCGCACCGCGAACAGCTGGGCCGGGCCGATCGGCAAGTTCACCCTGACGCTCGACAAGGGCGATCCGAAGAATGTCATCTCGCTTTGCGCTGACGGTGTCCGGAAGACCGGCCCGACAACCTTTGTCGTCGAGAAGACGAATTACACGCCCGAGCGCGACCTTGAGGTGCTGATCGTTCAGCCGATGACGCAGGACTAGGCTGGCACCGCCTGGATCGACCGCTCGCGGATCGGCAGGTGGACGATGGCCGAGAACGCGCCCACGCCGACGCCGATCCACCAGACCAGCGTGTAGTCGCCGTTCAGGTCATACATCCGCCCCCCCAGCCAGACGCCGAGGAACCCGCCGATCTGGTGGCTGAGGAACACCACGCCGTAGAGCGTGCCCATGTAGCGGATGCCGTAGATATGCGCGACCAGCCCCGAGGTCAGAGGCACGGTGGCGAGCCAGAGCGAGCCCATGACGGCGGAGAAGACCAGCACGCTTGCCGGGGTGATCGGCATCAGGATGAAGGTCGCCGCCGCGAGGGTCCGGCCGACATAGATCCCGAACAGCAGATATTTCTTTGTATAGCGCTTGCCGAGCCACCCTGCCGTCAGCGTGCCGACGATGTTGAAAAGCCCGATCACAGCGATGGAGACCGCGCCCAGCGCCGAGGTCGTGGTGATCCCCAGTCCCGCCAGCGTGGAACCCGCGTCGATGGGCGAGCACAACTCGGTCACGAAGGCGGGAAAATGCGCGGTGATGAAGGCCAGCTGATAGCCACAGGAGAAGAAGCCGAGGAAGATCAGCGTATAGGACGGGTCCTTGAAGGCGCGGACCAGGACGGTGCCCAGGCTTTCCTCCAACTCTTGCCGGCTGGCAAGCTGCGGGCTGCGCAGGAAGGGTAGCGCGGCCAGCGTCGCGAGGATCACCACGGCGAAGATCGTGAAGACGGTCTGCCAGTGATAGCTTTGCAGCAGGAACTCGGCGGTCGGCGCCCCGAAGACCTGCCCGGCGGACCCGGCGGCGGTGGCGATCCCCAGCGCCATTGACCGGTTCTCGGGCGAGGAGGCCCGGCCCACGATGGCCAGGATCACGCCGAATCCGGTCCCGGCGATGCCGAAGCCCACCAGGATCGCCAGCAGCTGATGCTGGCCCGGCGTCACCGCATGGGCCGACAGCACCAGCCCCGCCGCGTAAAGCAGCGCCCCGGCGATGATCGCCTTGCGGTCGCCGAACCGTTCCGCCATCGCCCCGAACAGGGGCTGCCCGATCCCCCAGGCCAGGTTCTGGATCGCGATGGCCAGCGAGAAATCCGACCGCAGCCAGCCGAACTCGGTCGCGATGGGGATCTGGAACACCCCGAAGCTGGCGCGGATCGCGAAGGAGATCATCAGGATCACGCAACCGGCGATCAGGACGGGGGTGATCAGGGGGGCTTTGGTCATGTCGGTCTCCGGGCGCCGGGGTCGGAACCTGCGCTGCCCGGCAAGGCGCGTCAAATGGAGAATTGTGATGGATACAGCAACGAACGGAGATGGTTCGGCCCCCTGACGGACTTTCGTGGCTGATGTGCCGCAGCCTGCCGGATTCTGCAGGATTTGATGGGGCCGGGAACGCTTTGGCCTTTTGCAGCGACGTGACCCCCGCTATGGCCCGCTCGCGATTCCGGCATTGGGGGGTGGGAAATGTCCGACTGGTGGCGTGGCGCCGTGACCTATCAGGTCTATCCCCGGTCGTTCCAGGACACGAATGGCGATGGCGTCGGGGACCTGCCCGGCATCACCCGGCGCCTGCCCTATCTGGCCAGCCTCGGGGTGGACGTGGTCTGGCTGTCGCCCTTCTTCAAGAGCCCGATGAAGGACATGGGCTATGACGTCTCGGACTATTGCGATGTCGACCCGGTCTTCGGCAACCTGGCCGATTTCGACGCGCTGATCGCCCGGGCGCATGACCTGGGCCTGAAGGTGATCATCGACCAGGTCCTCAGCCACACCTCCGACCAGCACCCGTTCTTTGCCGAAAGCCGCCGCGACCGGCTGAACCCCAAGGCCGACTGGTATGTCTGGGCCGACCCCAAGCATGACGGGACGCCGCCCTGCAACTGGCTCTCGGTCTTCGGCGGCCCGGCCTGGCAATGGGATGCGCGCAGGAAGCAGTATTACATGCACAATTTCCTGGCCTCGCAACCCGACCTGAACTACCACAACCCGGCGGTGCAGGACTGGGCGCTGGAGGTGATGCGCTTCTGGCTGGAGCGCGGGGTGAATGGCTTCCGCCTCGATACCGTCAACTACTTCTTCCAGGATTCCCTCTTTCGCGACGACGCGGCGGACTACCGGGTGAAGAAGGAACCCGAGGGCAACCCCTACGGGATGCAATACCACCTCTTCTCGAAGAACCAGCCCGAGAACCTTCTGTGGATGGAGCGTATCCGCAGCCTCCTCGACGAATACGGCGCGACCTCGGTGGGCGAGATGGGCGAGTCGCATCACGCCATCCAGATGATGGGGGAATACACCGCGCCGGGGCGCCTGCATCAGTGCTATTCCTTTGAACTGATGGGCTACGATTTCGACGCCGCTTTCTTCCGCGACCGGATCGAGGGCTTCTTCAAGGGCGCGCCCCAGGGCTGGCCGATGTGGGCCTTCTCGAACCACGATGTCGTCCGCCACGCGACCCGCTGGGCGAAGCATGGCGAAAGCGTCGACGATCTGGCGAAACAGACGGGCTCGCTGCTCCTCGCCTTCGAGGGTTCGATCTGCCTCTGGGAAGGCGAGGAACTGGGCCAGACCGACACGCCGCTCGACTTCGAGGAACTGACCGACCCGCAGGGGATCAATTTCTGGCCCGAGCCCATCGGCCGCGACAACACCCGCACGCCGATGGTCTGGGATGCCACGCCCAATGCTGGCTTCACCACCGGCAAGCCCTGGCTGCCGGTCAAGGCCGAGCAGGCCGCGCGTCATGTCGCGGGGCAGGAGGGCGCGCAGGGGTCGGTGCTGGAGCATTACCGGGCGGTGCTGGCTTTCCGGAAGGGCTCGGCGGCGCTGCGCACGGGCAAGACCCGCTTCCTGACCCTGCGCGAGCCTATTCTGGGCTTCGTGAGGGGCGAGGGGGAGGGGGCGCTTCTCTGCCTCTTCAACCTGTCGCCCGTCGCCCTGTCGGTCACGGTCGCGGGCGTCGAGGCGCCGACCGGTCCGTCGATCCATGCGGTGCTGCAGGGCGACCGGCTGACGCTGGGCCCCAATGCGGCGGCCTTCCTGCCGGTGACGGGCACGGTCGCCGTTCAGGGCTGAGCCGCCCGCGCGTGGGCAGATTGCCCGCGCCTGTGAAATCAACGGCTTGCGCGGGCGGATTCAGAACCGGTTAAGGGTTGGACGGCCGGGTCGACGGGCGATCCGATCGGACAGCTAGATGATGACCTGCGGCTCGGGCAGGCCCTTCGCGGTGCCGGGGAACGCGAAGAGCTGGCCCGAGGCCGGGTGCCGCGCGCGGGCTTCGGCATCCATGTGCTCAAGCGCGGTGGTCACGTAAAGCGTGGTCAGGTCCGGGCCGCCAAAGGCCGGGCACGAGGATTGCGGCGCGTCCGGCGTCTCGACCGCCTGCAGGAAGGCGCCGTCGGGGGCATAGCAGGCCACCCGTCCCGCGCCCCATTGCGCATTCCAGAACCGCCCCTCGGCATCGACCACCGCGCCGTCGGGGTTCAGGCCCGCACGGTCGAGGTCGAGCCAGACTTCCGGCTCGCCCACCGGCCAGCCCTGCGCGTCGAGCGCGACCTTCATCACCTGACCAAGGGGTGTGTCGGCGAAATGCGCGGCGGTGCCGTCGGGCGTGAAGCAGATCGCGTTCGGGATCGAAATCCCCTTGAACAGCTGCCGCACTTCGCCCCGGTGCCAGCGCCAGATCGCGCCTGCGCCCTTTTCCGCCTTTTTGCCCATCGTGCCGAACCAGAAGCCGCCCTGCCGGTCGGCACGGCCGTCGTTCGACCTCGTGTCCGCGCTGCCGACCTCGGCGACCGCGTGTTCGGTGCCGGTCGCAAGGTCGAAGCGGATCAGCCCCGTCTCGCTGGCCAAGAGAAGCTCGTCGCGGGATATCCAGCCCGCCGCGGAGACATAGCCGGAGAAGCTCCAGGACCGGGCTTGTGAATGAAGAGTCCGGTTCAGGATGTCGAACCAGAACAACTGTTCACGAACCGGGTGCCAGAGCGGGCCTTCGCCCAGTTCGCAGGCGCGGGAGTCAAAGATCATCGGAAGACCTCGTCATGGGCCGCCACGACGGCGGCAGCTTTGCTGGCAATTTCTGCGGCGGAAAGGCCGGGGGTGTAAAGCGCGGTGCCGATGCCGAATCCACTCGCCCCGGCGCGGACCCAATCGGCGAAGTTCGCGGGCCCGGCGCCGCCGACGGCATAGACGGGCAGGTCCTTCGGCAACACGGCGCGGATCGCCTTCAGCCCCTCGGGCCCGATCAGGCTGCCGGGGAAGAACTTCAGCCCCGTGGCCCCGGCTTTGATCGCGGCGAAGCATTCGGTCGGCGTCATAACCCCTGGCCAGGACGCCATGCCGGCGGCGCGGGTGGCCCGGATCACCTCTACGTCGCAGTTCGGCGAGACGACCAGGGTGCCGCCCGTCGCTTTCACCTGCGCCACCTCCTCGACCGTCAGCACCGTCCCTGCGCCGATCTCGGCCCCCGGAACGGCGGCGACCATCGCGGCGATCGAGGCGAAGGGATCGGGCGAGTTCAGCGGCACCTCGATCCTCGTGATCCCGGCGGCGACCAGCGCCTGTGCGGCGGCGGCGGCCTCGGGCGGGGTGATCCCGCGCAGGATGGCGATCAGGTTGCGGTGGGTCATCGGGCAGCCTCGGTTTCAGGGGAAAGCGAGGCGAGGCCCGCAAGGGTGCAGTCGGTGGCCGACAGGCGCGGCGCCTCGACCCCCTGCGCGGCGAGTGCGCGGGCATAGGCGGCGGAAAGCGTCTCGGCCCCCACCAGCGTGACGCGCTGGCCCAGCCAGTAAGGTTTTGCCGCAGCCAGTTCGATGCCGATCAGCAGGCCGGACAGCCGGGCGCGGGCGGCCTGTGGGGAAAGGCCCACGATCAGCCCCTCGGCCCGCAGCGCGAAGAGGCGCGCACCGATCCGCTCGGGGCGGGAAAGGGCATCCGAAACCCCTGTATCGAAGGCGGCGTCATCCCAGCCGTCGCCCTGCATCCCGTGCCGCAGCACCGACTGTTCCGACAAGAGCGCGAACAGCTCGCCGGTCATGAAGGTCTGGAAGCTGACGACCTCGCCCGCGCTGACATGCGCCCATTTGGAATGGGTGCCGGGCAGGCAGATCACCCCGTCATAGCCGGGCATCAGCCGCAGGACCCCTGCGATCTGCGTCTCCTCGCCGCGCATCACGTCGGCGGGTTGGACCTGCTTCAACCCCGGCGCAATCGACACTTGCAGCCGTGGGTCGGTGACAGGCGCCAGCGCCAGCGCATCCCGGTCCAGTGGCGGGCAGGGCACGGTGCGATAGGGTACCTCGCACCAGCCCTGGCGGCTGCCGACCATGCCGCAGGCGACGACCGGGGGCCGTTCCGAAAGCCACGGCGAGATCAGCCGCAGAAGCGCGGGCTCAAACCCTTCTCGCGGAAGCCTGCCCATGCCGTCGTCGCTTGTCGCCTCGGCCAGCACACGGCCATCGGCGCCCATCGCCCAGGCGCGCAGGTTCGAGGTGCCCCAGTCGACGGCAATCCAGGCGGGATCCACGGCACCTGTCATGACGAGATATACCCCCCGTCCAGGATCAGCGTCTGCGAGGTCATCATCCGCGAGGCATCCGAGGCCAGGAAGAGCACCGTCCCCGCCACGTCTTCGGGCTGGATCGGGTCGGGCAGGCACTGGTGCGACAGATGCGCGGCCAGCCCTTCCGGCGTGACCCAATGCTCTTTCTGCCGCTCGGTCAACACCCAGCCGGGCGCGACGGCGTTGACGCGGATGCGGTCCGGCCCGAACTCGCGCGCCAAGGTCCGGGTCAACCCGACGATCCCGGCATTGGCGGTGATATAGGCGGCATAGCCCTTGTCGGCCATCATGAAGCTGATCGAGGAGAAGTTGACGATGCTGCCCCCGCCTGCCGCTTTCATTCCGGGAATGACCGACTGGCAGGCGAAGAAATAGGACCGCAGGTTGACGTTGATCGACCAGTCCCAGAAGGTCTCATCCGTTCTCAGGGTTTCGTGCCGCTGGTCGTTCGCGGCGTTGTTGACCAGCACGGTGATCGGCCCGTTCGCCTTGGCCGCCGTATCCAGAGTCAACTGCAACTGGTCCGTCACCGAGATGTCGCAGGGCAGGAACAGCGGGCGGTTCCCCGTGGCCGCCTCCATCGCGTCGCAGAAGGGCGTCGCATCGGAGCGCTGGCAGAAGGCTACCTTCGCCCCCTGGCGCAGGAAGGCCTCGGTCAGGGCCGCGCCGATGCCCGATCCGCCGCCGGTGACGAAGACGGATTGGCCCTTCAGGTCGGGAAAGCTGGGGTCGGTCATGTCTTGCGTCCTTCGCAGGCTCTCATGGTCGGGGGCGTCAGGATGCCAGCGGTCTCTGGCTTGGGCCAGCCTGCGTCACGGTTGTTCGCGCGCCCGGCACCCCTGGAAAAACCTGACAGCGCGCCGGAGGTTCCAGCCCGGCGTGTCGGCTGGCGCGGTGCATTTGCCTTTGTTTCATTATTTGAAACCTTGTCTTGAATATTGAAAGTTATGTCGCGCACGGCTATTCCTGTCAACAGGAGGAAGCGGGCGATGAAGGCCGAAGGGCATCCGGACGGCACGGTCGGCAAGGCGCTGGATGTCCTTGACATGGTGGCGGGCCATGGCCGCCCTGTGCGGTTCTCGGACCTTCTGGCGCAGGCGCAGTATCCCAAGGCCACGCTCTATCGGCTGCTGCAAACGCTGACCAATCAGGGGATGCTGATGCTCGACCCCGATCTTGGCACCTATGCGCTGGGCCTCCGACTGGTGCGGCTGGCCCATGGCGCCTGGGCGCAGTCCTCGCTCGCGCCGATTGCGCGGCCCTGGCTGGATGAACTGGCCGCGCAGACCGGCGAGACGATCCATCTTGCCCAGCTGGACCAGGGCCAGGTGCTGTACATCGACAAGTGCAATGCCGCGCGGCCGGTGGAGATGTTCGCGCAGGCGGGCAAGGTCGGTCCGGCCTATTGCACGGGGGTCGGCAAGGCGATGCTGGCCTGGCTGCCACCGGATGCGCTGGACGACGCGCTGGCCCGGCAATCCTTCCACCGTCACACGCCGCAGACCCTGACCAGCCGCGAGGCGCTGCTGGAGGAAATGGAGGCGATTCGCCGGCGCGGCCATGCCTGGGACCACGAAGAGCACGAGGCCGGAATCATCTGCTGCGCGGTGCCGATCCTGTCGCGCGCGGGCCGGGTGATGGGGGGGCTGTCGGTCACGTCGACCACGGCACGGACGACGCTGGAGGCGCTGGGGGCGCGGGCGCCGCTGATCAGGGACATCGCGGCGAAGATCGCCGCCGCTGCGGAAAGCTGGCGCTTTCCCGAACCGCCGTCGGCGCAGGCCAGCTGACACCGCTTGCTTGCGACCGAGTCACGCTTCGCTGGCGGTTCGCCCTTGTGAAGCGAAGACGAAGCCGCACGAGGGGGAATCTGTCAACAAACCCCTAACGTCCAAAGGCAACTGATTGGTTTCGCAGGATAATGCAAACTGTCCGCGCGTGGACAGGTTAGTGCCCCGCCAGGAACTTCTCCGCATCCAGCGCCGCCATGCAGCCCATCCCGGCGCTGGTCACCGCCTGCCGGTAGATATGGTCCGTCAGGTCCCCCGCCGCGAAGACGCCGGGAATCGCGGTGCGGGTCGAGCCCGGCTCCACCACCACATAGCCCCCCGAATGCAGCGGCAACTGGTCCCGCACCAGCTCGGAGGAGGGCGCATGGCCGATCGCCACGAAGAACCCGTCGCAGGGCAGCACCTCCTCTGCCCCGGTCTTCACGTTGCGGACCCTCACCCCGGTCACGCCCAGCGATGCCTCGGTTCCCAGGATCTCAGTCACTTCGCTGTTCCAGACCACGGCGATCTTGGGGTTCTTGAACAGGCGGTCCTGCAGGATCTTCTCGGCGCGGAAGCTGTCGCGGCGGTGGACCAGCGTCACTTTCGAGGCGAAATTGGTGAGGAACAGCGCCTCTTCGACCGCCGTGTTGCCGCCGCCGATCACCACCACTTCCTTGCCGCGATAGAAGAACCCGTCGCAGGTCGCGCAGGCCGAAACGCCGAAGCCCTTGAACTTCTCCTCGCTGGGCAGCCCCAGCCATTTCGCCTGCGCCCCGGTGGCGAGGATGACCGCATCGGCGGTGTAGGTGGTGCCGCTGTCGGCCGTCGCGGTGAAGGGGCGTTTGGAGAGGTCGAGCGAGGTGATGTAGTCCGAGATCACCTCGGCCCCCATCGCTTTGGCATGTTCCTCCATCCGGACCATCAGGTCGGGACCTTGCACTTCCGTATCGCCGGGCCAGTTTTCCACTTCGGTGGTGATGGTCAGCTGGCCGCCGGGCTGCAACCCCTGGATCAGGATCGGCTCCAGCATCGCGCGGGCGGAATAGACCGCGGCGGTATAGCCCGCGGGGCCGGAGCCGATGATCAGAACCTTGGTATGCCGCGCGTCGCCCATGCTGTCCCCCGTATGCCGGCCCCCGATATAGACGTCCGCGAAGGGGGCGGAAAGCCCCCGCATGACGGGGTTGCCGAGGGCGCAGGGATCGTTTTCTTGCGCGATGTTGAAATATTATTGCGCAACTGGCGCCTCGCGCGTAAGTAAGGCGCGACAACGGAGACACCATGGCCGCGCACAAGCTTGACCCCATCGACCGCCAGATTCTGGCCGAGTTGCAGGCCGATGGCCGGATGACCAATGTCGAGCTGGCGAGCCGGGTGGGCATTTCGGCGCCGCCCTGCCTGCGCCGGGTGCGGGCGCTGGAAGAGCAGGGCTATGTCCGGGGCTATCATGCCGACATCAACGCGCGGGAACTGGGCTTCGAGGTCCAGGTCTTCGCCATGGTGCGGCTGTCGAGCCAGGCCGAGGCCGATCTTGCCGCCTTCGAGGCACGTTGCCGGGCCTGGCCGCTGGTCCGCGAATGTCACATGCTGAACGGCGAGATCGACTTCATCCTGAAATGCGTCTCGCCCGACTTGTCGACCTTCCAGAGCTTCCTGACCGAGGAACTGCTGAAGGCCGATCATGTGGCCAATGTGAAGACTAGTCTGGTGATCCGCTGTGCGAAGGACGAGCCGGGCCTGCCCTTCGACGTGCTGGAAGCGCGGCTGGCGAGAAACGCCTGAGCCGCCGCTTAGCAGGATAGTGCTTGTCGTGAGGGCCCAGTCACTGGGCAGTCTAAGAATTTTCTAGAAAATTCTTAGACTTAGCGCGTCAGCGGGCGGCGTCGGAAACCTGGCGCGTCGCGGTCTTCAGCCGCATGGCAAAGCCCTTCTGGCCGGAGACCATCGCGGTGCGGCCCGAGGTCTGACGCGCCGATGCGCGGGCGACGACGCGGCTGTCTTCGCCATCGCCGACGGTTTCAAGAATGGAGAGGATCCAGCGGCGTCTGGTCTTCATCTGGATGATCATCGCTTTCCCCGTCGCAATACAACCTGACAGGGAAAGAGTTGACCGGAGATTGCGGCAGGGTTGGGGAAGAACCGTGCAGCAATCGGAGCATTTTCATGCCGACTTTCGCCGTCTTATAGCCTTATTGTCGAGATGAGCCGTCCGTAATCGGCCTCTCCGGCATGGGTGGTGCGGCGGAAGGAATAGAACCGCGCGGGGTCGCGGTAGGTGCAATGGCCGGTCCATTCCGCCTGTTTCACCCCGGCATTGCGCAGGCGATGCAGGCCGTAGCCCGGCAGGTCGAAGAGCATCCGGTCGCCCTCGCCATTGGCGAAGAAGCGGGTACTGGCCTCGTCCTCGGCGCGGAAGCGGTCCAGAAATTCCGGGCCAACCTCATAGGCCGCCTGGCTGATCGTGGGGCCGATGACGGCGGTGATGTTCGAGCGGCGCGCCCCAAGCGCCTCCATCGCGTCGAGCGTGGCTTCCAGCACCCCGTCCACGGCCCCGCGCCAGCCGGCATGGGCGGCGCCGATCACCTTCGCCTGCGGGTCGGCAAAGAGGACGGGCTGGCAGTCGGCGGTCAGCACGGCGAGGAGGAGGCCGGGGGTCGCCGTCACCAGCGCATCGGCCTCGGGGCGGATCGAGAGGGGGCCGGTGACCGGCAGGGCCCTGGCCGAATGGACCTGATGGACCGTGACCAGCATTTCCGGCCCGACGCCCATCGCCTCGGCGACGCGGGCGCGGTTGATGGCGACGATCTCGGTCTGGTCGGACGATCCCGTGCCGCAGTTCAGCCCTGCGAAGATGCCCGAGGAGGCCCCGCCCTTGCGGGTGAAGAAGCCGTGGGGGGCTTGCAGAGCGTCGGAGGTGATGAGTTCCAGCGTGGAGTGCATCAGGCGAATCCGGGAGGTGGCGGGGCACCGGCGGAGGTCATGGCCAGCACCTTGAACAGCGAACCCATTTCCGAGGGATCGGTCAAGCGCCGATGCGCGGCACGGTGGCTTTCCAGCGCAGCGCCGGTCAGGTTGCGGGCCAACCGCTCGGCGCGGGCGTCGATGCCGAGGCGGGTCAGAACCGCCCCCTGGGTGTCCCAGGCGAAGGTTTGCGCCAGCGCGGCAAGCGGTTCGAAATCGACATGGGCGGTGAGGTCGGCTTCGCCCGGATGCGCGAGGGGATCGTCGGGCGCGTGGTTGCGCAGGGCTTGCAGCGTGTCGCCCTGCGAGCGCCAGCCGCCATAGTCGATCCAGTAGGCGACGCCGCCGTGACGGGCGATGCGGGTGGACACTTCGGCCGCGGCATGGCGGGCGGGAAGATTGTCCTCGACCAGCGCGCCCTCGGGGGCATGGCGGAAGGCGGGGGTGTCGGGAACCTGGGGCAGGGGGGCGGAGAGGCCGAAGGTGAGCTGGTCGTCGCGGAGGCCGATCAGCCGCTCCTGCCAGCCCTGGGGGCCGCGAATGAACTGGCGGATCGGCAGGGCGTCGAGGAATTCATTGGCGATGAGGAAGAGAGGGGTCTCGGGCAGGTCCTGGACGCGGTCGATCCAGCTTGGCTGGTAGGTGGCGAGGGGGACGGCCTGCACATCGCGCAGGCGGGGGGAGGCTTCGACCAATGTCAGGCGGGCGGCCTCGTGGAAGCCGGACACCGTGCGGGTGGCGCGCAGAATGTCCGCCATCAGCGTGCCGCGACCGGGGCCAAGTTCGGCAAGGGTGAAGGGGGCGGGCGAACCGCGGTCGAGCCAGGCCTGCGCCAGCGCGAGGCCCAGAAGCTCGCCGAACATCTGGCTGATCTCCGGCGCGGTGGTGAAGTCGCCCCCCGCGCCGAACGGGTCGCGGGTGGTGTAGTAGCCGTGGACGGGGTGCAAGAGGCACTCGGCCATGTAGTCGGCCACGGTGATCGGCCCGGTCTCGCGGATGCGTTCGACCAGAAGGCGGGCGAGGGGGGTCATTGCTTCCGGGCGCGAAGGATGAACCACAGCCCGGCGGCGATCATCGGGAGCGACAGGAGCTGGCCCATCGTCAGGCCGTAGTCCCCGGCCTGCACGGCCCAGCCGACGGGATTGCCGGGCGAGACGAACTGCGCGTCGGGCTGGCGGACGAATTCCACCAGGAAGCGGGCCACGCCGTAGCCTGCCAGGAACAGACCCATCAGCGCGCCGGGGCGCTTGAACCAGCCCCTGCGGAAGGCGAGCCAGGTCAACACGACCAGCAGCAGAAGCCCCTCCAGCGCGGCCTGGTAAAGCTGGCTGGGGTGTCGGGCACAGGCACCCACCAGCTGCGGGCAGGTCTGCGCCGCGGCGCCGGGGAAGATCACGCCCCAGGGCAGGTCGGTCGGGCGGCCCCAAAGCTCGGCGTTGACGAAGTTCGACAACCGGCCCAGCCCCAGCCCCACGGGTGCCGCGATGGCGAGGAGGTCGCCCATGGACAGCATCGGGATCTTCTCGCGCCGGCAGAACCAGATGCCTGCCAGCACCACCCCGGCAAAGCCGCCGTGGAAGGACATGCCGCCCTCCCAGACGAAAGGAATGCGCCAGGGTTCGGCGAGGAAGGTGGCGGGTTCGTAGAAGATCACATAGCCGATCCGTCCGCCGAGGATGACGCCGAGCACCGCCCAGGTGAAGAAGCGCTCCACCTGTTCAGGGGTCAGCGGCGGGCCGTCGGCCCAGAGGCGGGGCGTCCGGATGGCGCGCAGGATGATCCACCAGCCGTAAAGAAGGCCCGCCATATAGGCCAGGGCATACCAGCGCAGGGCGAAATCGTGGCCGAAGAGCGTGACCGAGAAGACGTTGGGCGAGATGTCGGGGAAGGGGATCATGCGGGCCCTCATCGGTTCGGGACCGCTTGTCGCGGGCAGGGCGGGCGATGTCAACCGCGCCTTGCCCCGCGGGCGGGGCGGGGCCATATAGAGGTGAAGCGCAGGAGGTTGCCCATGCAGACCCGCAACAAGTTCTTCGACGACATGAGCCAGCTCATGACCAATGCGATGGGCGTGGCCCAGGGCGCGAAGACCGAGGCCGAGACGGCGCTCAAGGGTTTCGTCGACCGCTGGATGGCCGACCGGGATTTCGTGACCCGCGAGGAATTCGACGCCGCCCGTGCCATGGCGCAGAAGGCGCGCGAGGAAAACGCCGCGCTGGAGGCCCGGATCGCGGCGCTGGAGGCGGTGCTGGCGAAGAAGAAGGGCTGACGGACGCGCTGGCCGCACGGGAGATGTGCGGAAATCCCCGTGGCGGGAAGCTGCCCGGTCGCATAGGATCGACGCCGAACCGATGCGTGAGGCACCCCTGATGTCCATCCACCCTGAAACCCGCGTGGGCCATGTCCATCTCAAGGTCGCCGATCTCGACCGGGCGATCGCCTTCTATTCCGGGATACTCGGGTTCGACGTGACCCAGCGCTATGGCAAGCAGGCGGCCTTCCTGTCGGCGGGCGGCTATCACCATCATATCGGCCTGAACACCTGGGAAAGCCTTGGCGGCTCGCCGCCGCCGCCGGGCCATACCGGGCTTTATCATTCCGCTTTCCTGTTTCCCGACCGCAAGGCGCTGGCCCAGGTCCTGAAGCGGCTGGTCGCGGCGGGCTATCCCCTGACCGGGGCTACCGATCACGGCGTGTCCGAGGCGCTTTACCTCGACGATCCGGATGGCAACGGCGTGGAGCTTTACCGCGACCGCCCCGAAGCCGACTGGCCCCGGGCCGCGGATGGATCGCTTTCGATGATCACCAGACGGCTGGACGTAGAGGCGCTGCTGGCCGAAGCGGACTGATCACGTCCGGATCAGCCGGAAGGCGGCCGAGGCGCCCCAGCCCGCCAAGGCGGCCAGCACCAGCGAGACGAGCCCATAGACCAGCGGCTGCTGCATCGCGAGGTTGTAGATGAACCGCTCCAGCCCCTCTTTGCGGACCCCGATCACCCGTTCCTGGCTGGCGACCACATGCTTGTTGCGCAACAGGAACAGCCGCACCTTGTATTCGCCCTCGGTCAGGTTGGAGGGCAGTTCGATATCGGTGCGGAAAAGCGTGTCTTCGGTCAGCTCGACCTTGCCTTCCAGGATGCGGTAGCGGCCTTCGTTGGTGCGCACGCGCAGAAGAGCCAGGATGAACTCGCCCGACCGGTCGGCCTCGGATGCGATGCCGACGGTGCGGATCACCCGCTCGATGGTGATGCCATAGCGCAGGTTGTCGATGTCCGAGAGAATGTGGCTCAGCGGGCCGGTGGTGGCGACGGCATAGAAGCTGGGGGCGCTGCTGATGTTGACCGAAGCGTTGTTGACCCAGATCCCCGCGACGCGGTCCTTGCGGCGGACGGCGACGGGGGTGGAGGGTCCCTCGACCGTGATGATCACCTCCAGCGGCCCGCCACCCGGCGGGGGGGCGTCGCGTTTCACCGCGCCGTAGATCAGGATCTCGGAGCCATCGAAATCGGCGGTGATCGAGACGCGGTTCTGGCTCATCCCCGCGACGATCATCTCCTGCGCGGCAGCGGGCAGTGCCAGCGCCAGGCTGAGGGCGAGCGCGCGGATCACGGCAGGACACCGGGTGTCACGGAGTAAAGCTCGTCAGGGGTGACCAGAAGATCGGCTGCGATGCGGATCGCGACCGTAAGGACGAGGAGCGACAGCAGGATACGCAACTGTTCGGCCTTGAGCCGGACACCGACCCGCGTGCCGATCTGCGCGCCGACGACGCCGCCGAGGATCAGGAGCAGCGCCAGCATCATGTCGACCGACTGGCTGTTCACCGCATGCATGACGGTGGTGAAGCCGGTGACGAAGATGATCTGGAACAGAGAGGTGCCGATCACGACCTTGGTCGGCATCCCCAGCAGATAGATCATCGCCGGCACCAGCACGAACCCGCCGCCGACCCCCATGATCGCGGCAAGGAAACCCACGGCCGCACCGATCAGCGCCGGGGGGATCACGCTGATGTAAAGCCCGCTGGCGCGGAACTTCATCTTGAAGGGCAGGCCATGCACCCAGGAATGGACATGCGCGCGGCGGATCGGTGCCCCCGGCTTTCGCGAGCGGAGCAGGCTGCGCAGGCTTTCCTGGAACATCATCGCCCCGATCAGGCCCAGGAACAGCACATAGGACAGCTGCACGAACAGGTCGATCTGGCCCAGCCGCGTCATCCAGGCGAAGACCCAGACCCCGATGGCCGAGCCGACGAACCCGCCCAGCAGCAGGACGGTGCCCATGTGGAAATCCACCCCCTTGCGCCGAAGCTGCGCCAGCACGCCCGAGACCGAGGAGGCGACGACCTGGTTCGCGCCGGTGGCCACGGCGACGGCGGGGGGGACCCCGATGAAGAACAGAAGCGGCGTGATCAGGAAGCCGCCGCCGACCCCGAACATGCCCGACAGGAACCCCACGATGCCGCCCAGCCCCAGAATGAGGAAGGCATTGACCGAGACCTCGGCGATGGGAAGATAAAGCTGCATCGAGGCGGCCAGTGCAGAAGCGAAAGCGGCGGAGTGTTCAAAGGGTTGCGCGCCTTTGCCGGGGATGTCAAACCCCGATTCGTCTCACTTTCGTGAGCGCAGGAATTCCCGCAGGATGCGTTCCAGTTTTGCCGCACCCAAGGGGGCCATCGCCTTGGTGTGCTCGTGGCTGATCTGTTCGTCCGACATGCCGGCGGCCATGTTGGTGATGGTGGAAATCGCCGCGACCCTCAGCCCCAGAAAGCGGGCGAGGATCACCTCGGGGACGGTGGACATGCCGACCGCATCGCCGCCCAGAAGCTTCAGCATCCGGATTTCGGCGGGGGTCTCGAAGGAGGGCCCGGAATACCAGCAGTAGACGCCCTCCGGCAGGTCGATGCCCTGCGCCACGGCAGCCGCTTCCAGCGCCCCGCGCAGGCCCGGGTCATGCGCGTCGGTCATCGGGACAAAGCGGGCGTCGGTCTTCTCGCCGATCAAGGGGTTCAGCCCGGAATAGTTGATGTGGTCCGAGAGGAGCATCACGCTGCCCGGCGGAATGTCCGGGCGCATCGAGCCTGCGGCATTGGTCAGGATCAGGCTCTCTGCCCCCAGCGCTTTCAGCACCTGCAAGGGCAAAAGCATCGCCCGCGGATTGCCGGATTCGTAGTAATGCTCGCGCGCGCCGAAGACGGCGACCCGGACGCCCTCCAAGGTCCCCACATGCAGGTGCGGGTTGTGCCCCGAGACGCCGACATGCGGAAAACCGGGCAGGTCGGCATAGGGGATCGCCACCCCATCGACCGCCTGCGCCAGATGGCCGAGGCCGGAGCCGAGGATCAGGCCAAGCGCGACCGGGGCGTCCCCGCCGCGGGAGCGGATCAGGCGGGCAAGGGTCTCGGCGCCGGACATGGCCTAGCGTTCCTTCACATAAGGCTCGCCCCCCGCGCGGGGCGGGATCGCCTTGCCGACGAAGCCTGCGAGGACGAGGACGGTCAGGATATACGGAAGCGCGTCGAGGAAGGGGACCGGGACCTTCACCTGCGCCACCCGCTCCACCACGTCGGGGCGTAGGGCCAACGCCTGGAAGAAACCGAACAGAAGGCAGGCGCCCATCGCCTGCACCGGGCGCCACTTGGCGAAGATCAGCGCGGCAAGCGCGATATAGCCGCGCCCGGCGGTCATCTCCTTGCCGAAGCCCGCTTGCAGCGCCGTTGCCATATAGGCCCCGGCGAGGCCGCAGAGGACCCCGGTGATCATCACGGCCGAAAAGCGCAGCCCCTTGACGCTGACCCCGGCGGTATCGACCGCAGCGGGGTTTTCGCCCACCGCGCGCAGGCGCAGGCCATAGCGTGTGCGGTAGAGCACCCACCAGGTCAGCGCGACGATGACGAAGGCGGCATAGACCAGGATCGAATGGCCCGAGATCACCTCGGCATAAAGCGGGCCCAGCACCGGGACCGGCCGCAGCGCCTCGACGAAGGGCAGGTGCAGTTCGCCGAAGCGGGCGGCGCCGGTCAGGGGCGGGGTGCGGCCGCCCTGGCCGAAGAGGCTCTGCGCCGCCAGCACCGTGAGGCCCGAGGCGAGGAAGTTCAGCGCCACCCCGGCGATCAGCTGGTTGCCGCGGAAGGTGATCGACGTCACCCCGTGGATCAGCGCAAAGGCCAGCGACCCGGCGATCCCCGCCAGCGCACCGACCCATGCCGACCCGCTGTAATAGGCGACCGCGCCCGCGCACATGGCGGCGACCAGCATCTTGCCCTCCAGCCCGATGTCGAAGACGCCGGAGCGTTCGGAATAGAGCCCCGCGAGACAGGCCAGCAGCAAGGGCGTCGCCAGCCGCAGGGTGGAGTCGAGGAGTTGCAGGAGCGTGTTGTAGTCCATCACGCGGCCTCCAGTCTGGCGGGGCGGAAGAGGGCGAAGATGCGGGTCAGCAGCATCCGCACCATCATGTCGAGCGCGCCGGTGAAGAGGATCACCAGCCCCTGCACCACGGTACGGAGTTCAATGGGGATCTTGGTCCAGAGGCCCAGTTCGGCTCCGCCCTGGAACAGGAAGCCGAACAGAAGCGCGGCCAGCACCACGCCGACCGGGTGGTTGCGGCCCATCAGCGCGACGGCGATGCCGATGAAGCCCGCCCCCGAAGCCGAGTTGCCGAGAAGCCGCTCCGCCTCGCCCATCACGTTGTTGATCGCCATCATCCCGGCAAGCCCGCCCGAGATCAGCATGGCGATCATGATGATCCGGGTCGGGTTGATTCCGGCATAGCGGGCGGCGGGCTCGGATTTGCCGAAGGCGCGGATCTGGTAGCCGAGCCGGGTGCGCCAGAGAAGGAGCCAGACCACCACCGCCATGGCCAGCGCGATGAAGAAGGTGACGTTGGCGGGAACCTTGCTTTCGAAGATCAGATTCACGCCCGGAATTTCATTGAACCTTGGCAGATGCGCCTGGGGCGGGAAGTTCGCGGTGGCCGGGTCCATCTTACCGGGGGGGCGCAGCACGTCGACCAGCATGAAGATCATCAGGCTGGCGGCGATGTAGTTGAACATGATCGTGGTGATGACGATATGGCTGCCACGCTTGGCCTGAAGGTAGGCCGGAATCGCCGCCCAGGCCGCGCCAAACAGCGCCGCGCCGACCGAGGCCCCGGCCAGCGCCAGCGTCCAGTGCGGCCAGGGGATGAAGAGGACGGTCAGCGCCACGCCGAGGCCGCCCAGCTGCGCCTGTCCCTCGCCGCCGATGTTGAAGAGGCCCGTATGGAAGGCCACGGTCACCGCCAGCCCGGTGAAGATGAAGCTGGTGGCGTAGTAGAGTGTATAGCCCCAGCCATAGGCGTTCATCACCGACCCTTCGACCATCACCGTGATCGCCTCCCACGGGTCCTGCCCGATGGCGAGGATGACCAGCGCCGAAAGGATCGCGGCCAGGGTCAGCGAGACGAGGGGGACAAGGGCGACATCGGCCCAGCGCGGCAGGCGGTCCATCAGGCGGCCCTTCTTGCTTCAAGGTCTTCGTGACGGTGCGGCGCCTGCATCTCCCTCCCTTCCCAAGGGGGGGAGGGGAGGCGCCCGTATCTGTCGTCTTGCACAGACGCCATCACGCCGCCTCCCCTTTCCCCGTCACCCCGGCCATCAGGAGGCCAAGCTCCCGCTCGTCCGTGGTCTCGGGGTCGCGGAGGCCCATGATCCGGCCGTCGAACATCACGGCGATGCGGTCGGAGAGGCTCATGATCTCGTCCAGCTCGACGCTGACCAGGAGGATCGCCTTGCCCTGGTCGCGCAACGCGATGATCTGGTTGTGGATGAACTCGATCGCGCCGATGTCCACGCCGCGGGTGGGCTGGCCGATCAGCAGGAGATCCGGGTCCTGCTCCATCTCGCGGGCAACGACGATCTTCTGCTGGTTGCCGCCGGAGAAGCTTTTCGCGGGCAGCCAGCAGTCGGGCGGGCGCACGTCGTATTTCTGCATCTTCGCGCGGGTGTCGTCGCGCAGCGCGTCATTGTCCATGAAGAGCGCGTTCTTGCGGTATTCCGGCTCGGCGAAATAGCCGAAGGCCATGTTCTCCCAGGCGGTGAAGTCCATGATCAGCCCGTGGTGCTGGCGGTCCTCGGGCACATGGGCGATGCCCACACGGCGGCGGCTTTGCCCGTCGGCGCCCGGGCCGGTCAGCGGCAGGGCGGCGCCATTCAAGAGGATGCTGCCCTCGGCGCGGTCATGGGCTTCCAGCATCCCGCCCAGCACGGCCAGAAGCTCGGACTGGCCGTTCCCCGCCACCCCGGCGATGCCGAGGATTTCGCCCGCGCGGATCTCGAAGCTGACGCCTTTCAGCCGCTCCACCTTGTGCTCGTCGCGGACGCGCAGGTTCTGGACCGACAACACCACCGCGCCCGGTTTGGCGGGGCCTTTCTCCACCTCCAGCAGCACCTTGCGGCCCACCATCAGCTCGGCCAGCTGCTCGGGGCTGGTCTCGGCGGTCTTCACCGTCGCGACCATTGTGCCGCGCCGCATGACGCTGACGTTGTCGGTCGCCTCCATGATCTCGCGCAGTTTGTGGGTGATCAGGATCACCGTCTTGCCCTGCTCTTTCAGTCCTTTCAGGATGCGGAACAGGTGGTCGGCCTCGTCGGGGGTCAGGACGCCCGTGGGCTCGTCCAGGATCAGGATGTCTGCCTGGCGGTAGAGCGCCTTCAGGATTTCCACCCGCTGCTGGTGTCCGACCGACAAGTCCTCGACCAGTGCGTCGGGATCGACGTCGAGATCATAGTCGCGGGCCAGCCTCTCCAGCTCGCTTCGTGCCTTGGCGAGCGAGCGGTTCAGCATCTGGCCTTCCTCGGCGCCGAGGATGATGTTCTCCAGCACGGTGAAATTCTGCACCAGCTTGAAATGCTGGAAGACCATGCCGATCCCGGCACGGATCGCGCTCTGGCTGTCGGGGATGGGCGTCAGCTGGCCATTGATGAAGATATGGCCCGCATCGGCCTTGTAGAAGCCGTAGAGGATCGACATCAGCGTGGACTTGCCGGCGCCGTTCTCGCCGATGATGCCGTGGATCGTGCCCTTCGGCACCGCGATGTTGATGTCCTTGTTCGCCTGTACCGGACCGAAGGCCTTGGAGATGCCCTTCAACTCGATGGCGAATGCCGTATCGGCCATATCTACCCCCTGTCGCCGGGCCTTGGCCGCGTCTCACGCGCAGCTTGCGGGACCCGCCCTTGCAAATGTGCCGCGTCAAGGGTCTGGCGCGGCACTTGTCAGGATCGGTGCGGGCCGATCAGAACGTGGCGGCCGGGCAGGTGTTGTCCGACATGTAGTCGTGCACCACGATTTCGCCCGACTTGATCTTGCCGGCAGCTTCCTCGACCTTGGCCTTCATGTCGTCGGTCACCAGGCTGGCGTTGTTGTCGTCCAGCGCATAGCCGACGCCGTCGTTGGCAAGACCCATGACATTGATGCCGGGGGTCAGGTTTTCGCCTTCCTTGAAGGCCTCATAGACCGCATTGTCGACCTTCTTGACCATCGAGGTCAGGACCTGGCCGGGGTGCAGGTAGTTCTGGTTCGAGTCGACGCCGATCGACAGGATGCCCTCATCCGCCGCCGCCTGCAGGACGCCCACGCCGGTGCCGCCCGCCGCCGCATAGATCACGTCCGCGCCTTGCGCCTTCTGGCCCTTGGCCAGTTCCGCGCCCTTCACCGGGTCGTTCCAGGCCGCCGGGGTGGTGCCGGTCATGTTCAGCACGATCTTGGCATCCGGTTTCGCGGCAAGCACGCCCTGGGCATAGCCGCAGCCGAACTTGCGGATCAGCGGGATGTCCATGCCGCCGATGAAGCCCACGGTGCCAGTCTTGGTGGCAAGGCCCGCCATCATCCCCACCAGGTACGAGCCTTCGTGTTCGTTGAAGACGACCGATTTCACGTTCGGCTGTTCCACCACCATGTCGATGATCGCGAACTTGGTGTTCGGGAAGTCCGGCGCGACCTTGTTCAGGACGTCGCCGAAGGCGAAGCCGGTCATCACGACGGGGTTGGCGCCCGCTTCGGCCAGACGGCGCAGCGCCTGTTCGCGCTGGGCCTCGTCCTGCATCTCCAGTTCCTTGAAGGTCCCACCGGTTTCCTCGGCCCAGCGGGTCGCGCCGTTGAAGGCGGCTTCGTTGAACGATTTGTCGAACTTGCCGCCCAGGTCGAAGATGATTGCCGGCTCGGCCACGGCGACGCCCGACAGAAGGGCGAATGCGCAACTGGCCCCGGCAAGGGATTTCATAAGGCTCATGGGTGTTCTCCCGGTTGATGAACTCATACGCCGCCCTGTCCGCCGGTCATCCGGTCGCGGGAGGTTCCTGCCCGTGATTAGGGGCGAAGGCCGCATGGGGGTCAAGCGGGATTCTTTTCGCAGTCGCAGTAAGTTGACCCTTTGGTCAGGATTCTTCAGCGTGCCAGGTCACGCGCGAGGACAAGCGCGTCGCTGCGGTGGCCGTCCGGTGTCCGGTAATAGCCTCGTCTACGCCCGGCCAAGGCGAAGCCCGCCGATTCGTACAGTGCCGTGGCCGGGGCATTGTCGGCGGCGACCTCCAGGAAGGCCCGCTCTGCGCCGCGCAGCCGGGCCTGGTACAGGAAGCGGGCGACCAGCCTGCCGCCAAGCCCCCGGCGCCGGGCTTCGGGTGCGACAGCCAGGGTCAGAAGCTCGGCTTCACCAGCCACCGCCCGGCCGAGGAGGAAGCCCGCATCGCCCTCGACCAGCAGGAAGGCCAGGGGATCGACCAGGAAACCGGCGAAGTCCGCCGCGCTCCAGGGTGGCGGGGTGGTGAAGCAGCGCGCGTGCAATGCGGCCAGGGCTTCGGGGGTCACGGCAGGATCACCGGCGGCGGGTCCGAGGGTGGGGCGGCATCGGCCCCGCGCAGGTAGAAGGGGGCGGGGCGGGGTTGCGGCCGGTCGGCGTGGGACGCGGCGATGCGGGCGATGGCCTCGGCCAGCGGCAGGGCGGGGGGAAGGGCGCCGGACTCTGCGGCGCTGCCGGTGACGTTTGGCAGGGGCGCGATGCTCTCGGCCTTGGCCAGCCGCGCCGGACCGGCACCTTCGGCGGTGAAGTCCTGCACATAGACCTCGCCGCGCCGGGCATCCTCGATCACCCGCAGCGGGCGTGGCAGGCCGTAAGCCAGCGCCTCCAGCCGGGTGACGCCGATGGCCGGAATGCCCAGACCCAGCGCCAGCCCACGCGCGGCGGCAACCGAGATACGGACACCGGTGAAATTGCCGGGACCGGTCCCGACCGCCAGCGCCTTCAGGTCGCGCCAGTTCAGGCCGCCTTCGGCCAGCACGTCCTCCAGAAGAGGGATCAGCCGTTCGGCCTGGCCCTTCTCCATCGGCACAAGCCGCTGGATCACCTTGTCGGGCAGAAGCAAAGCGGCCGCGCAATGCGCGGCCGAGGTGTCGAAGGCCAGAAGCGGCAACAAGGATCAGGCCGCGCGGTCAGGCCGCCACGGGGCGGACTTCCAGCACTTCCGGGATGTAGTGCCGCAGAAGGTTCTCGATCCCCATCTTCAGCGTCAGGGTCGAGGACGGGCAGCCCGCGCAGGCACCCTGCATGTGCAGGTAGACCACGCCCCGGTCGAAGCCGTGGAAAGTGATGTCGCCGCCATCCTGCGCCACCGCCGGGCGGACGCGGGTATCCAGCAATTCCTTGATCTGCTTGACGATCTCGCCATCTTCGCCGGAATGTTCGGCATGGCCGCCGCCGGTCGAGCCTTCGCCCTCGATCACCGGCTGGCCGGACTGGTAATGCTCCATGATCGCGCCCAGGATCTGCGGCTTAATATGGGGCCAGTCGACGTCATCCGCCTTGGTCACGGTGACGAAGTCGTTGCCGAAGAAGACGCCGGTCACGCCGCCCGCCGCGAAGATGCGCTTCGCCAGCGGCGACTTGGCTGCCGCCTCGGCCGAGGGGAAGTCGGCGGTGCCGAGGTCCAGCACGGTCTGGCCGGGCAGGAATTTCAGCGTCGCGGGGTTCGGCGTGGATTCGGTCTGGATGAACATGCTTCTGTCTCCGACTGTTCCTGTCGGATATGCGCCTTGCGGCTCCGGACGTCAAGTCTGGAACCGTTCTAAATTACCGCCATGCGGGTGGCACCCACTCTATTTGGCGAAGTCCGGCTTGGGGAAGTCCAGCGAGCCGGCGGTGCATGGGTGCCATTCCATCTCGAAGCCTGCCTGGCCCTCCTTGCCATAGCACCAGCCGCGCTGGAACAGGAGGTAGCCGACATAGTCGCGCGCGCCGCAGGCCTGCCAGGTCTCGGTATCGTCGCCCGAGCCGCCGCGGCAGCGGGAGTTCAGGGCCTGCTCGTCCTGCAAGAGGCGGGTCGTCTCTGCGTCCTGCGCGAGGCAGGGCGTGGCGGCGCCAAGGGCGAGCGCAATGCAGATCGTCTTCAGCATGGTTCCCTCCTGCGCAAACGCCGTCCCCGAAACATTCCACAGGCCCGCCGCTTTCGGAAGCGGGAAAGCGGCGGGCGGGGGCGGGTTCATCCCCCACCCGGCGGCGGATCGGGCGGCGGGGGCGGATCGTCCTTCGGCTTTGACCCGGCCGCTGGGCGTTCAGCCTCGGCTGCTGCGGCGCGGGCGGCCTGCGCCTCGTCAAAGGCTATTTCCACGGACAAAAGCTCTTCGTCCCGCGCCGCGCGCCAGCGATGCATGACAAGTTCGTTGGTCAGGATGATGATGATCAGCGCAAGGGTCGCAATGATCTTTATCTTGGCCGCGGACATCCCGATCCCGGCGAGGTGTTCGGGAAATGACGCGGAAAGCACGGTCAGGGCAAGGACCAGCACTGTTGCCACCATCATGCAGGCAATGCGAAGCAAATGCGGATAGCCAAGCCAGTAGCGCAGGGCGGCCGCCTGCCGTCCAAGATGCAACGCGCAGCGGGGATCGTCGTCGGGCAGATCGCAATCGAACTCGGCAAAGATCCGGCGCAGGTTCTCGCGCATGATCTCGTTGCCGAAGATGTCCTGACAGGACAGGGCGAGCATTGCGAGCGCGAAGAGCGACGGATAGTTCAACAGCGCAGCCAAGAGGACGAAGACGACGACGATCCCGACAGCTAAGGCCTTGACGTACCGCTTGTTCGTCACCTTTTCCCAATCGGTGGGAGACTGGCCTTCAGGATAGAGACCGTCGAGAATGTCCATCTCGTTCAGGGTGTGCGCCCGATAGCTCCACAGCCAGAAGTACAAGGCGAATGCAAGGAAGATTCCGGGCCACTGCTCGGCGAGAAACCAGTAGTTGGTTGCGGCAAAGATCAGGAGCGAATGGTCGAAGTCATCGAAATCGAAGCCCTCGAACACGCCGGGATAGCCGAGCGCCCATTGTGCAACGATAGCGAAAAGCCCGGTTGAAATCAGCCAATCGGAAAGGTTGGACGCGCGGCGAAGCCGATTGACGACACGTTTGTCCCTTGGGTCCGACTTGGGCTTCTTCATCCGCAGGGTCCGCTGTCTCCTTCTGCGGCGAAGTATGCTCCGATTCGCATCACGATGTCAGAATTTGATTGGAAGACGAGATGCCCGTCTTCCGGCAGCACGCAGAGCGGGGCGTCGAACCGGCGTGCCAGCCGCTGCGCGCCCGTGATGGGAAACACCGGGTCCAGCGCGCCATGGAAGAAGGTGATCCGGGCCTTGGTATCGACCGCCTGGGGCGAGAGCGTCCAGAAGAGCAGGCTGCCGGACTGGGCGCGGCCCTTGCCTTCGCCGGGCGCCACCACCCGGCCGTGCAGGATGTCCTCCAGCCGCCCCGCCATCTGCCGCTTTTCCGGCGACCTGCGCCAGCCGGTGCCAAGATACAGCGTCTTGTAATATTCCTCCCAGACCGCCTGCTTGTCGAGGCTGCCGATCCGCACGGCGCCTGCCGCCACCGTGACCCCGCCGCGCAGGGCCGCGATCATCGCGCCGGGGAAGGGGGTGGGGGTGGAGACGGCGGCGACCCTGACCCGCTCGCTGTCCTGGATGCGCCACGCGGCCTCCAGCGCGATGGCAGCGCCGGTGGAATAGCCCAGCAGGTTGATCCGCGCCTTGGGATAGCGGTTCGCATAATCGGCGACCCAGGCGGCGGAGCGGTTCAGGTCAAGCCGGGGCAGGACGGGCTGGCCCTGTATCCCCGGCAGGCGGTATTCGACGACAAGGTGGTCAGGCCCTGCCCAGTCCTGCGCCGGGCGGAAGATCTCGGCGGTGGTCAGCGCGCCCGGCAAGAGGAAGGTAATGGTCGCAGGGTCCGCCCGGGCCGGGGCGGCGGTTTCGTAAAGCGGAGGCGTGACGGCAGCCGGGGGCGCGGCACAGGCGGACAGCACCGTCGCCAGAAGCGCCGGCGCCATCCGCAGCAATCTCACCTTGCGAACCGCTTGTATTTCACCCGCTTCGGTTCCAGCGCATCGGGGCCCAGGCGGCGGACCTTGTCGTCCTCATAGGCCTGGAAGTTGCCCTCGAACCATTCGACATGCGCGTCGCCCTCGAAGGCGAGGATATGGGTGCAGAGCCGGTCGAGGAAGAAACGGTCGTGGCTGATGATGATCGCGCAGCCGGCGAAATCCTCGATGGCGGCTTCCAGCGCCTGCAGGGTTTCGACGTCAAGGTCGTTGGTCGGCTCGTCAAGCAGCAGCACGTTGCCGCCGGATTTCAACAGCTTCGCCATGTGGACGCGGTTGCGTTCGCCGCCGGAAAGCAAACCGACCTTCTTCTGCTGGTCGGTGCCCTTGAAGTTGAAGGCCCCGGTGTAGACGCGGCTGTTCATCTGCATGTCGCCGAGATGGATCACCTCGGCCCCGCCGGAGATTTCCTCCCAGACGTTCTTGTCGGGGTTCAGCGCGTCGCGCGACTGGTCGACATAGGCCAGCTTCACCGTGTCGCCCAGCTTGATCGTGCCCTCGTCGGGCGGTTCCTGCCCGGTGATCATGCGGAAGAGCGTGGATTTGCCCGCGCCGTTCGGGCCGATCACGCCGACGATGGCGCCGGGCGGGATGGTGAATGTCAGGTCTTCGATCAGAAGCTTGTCGCCCATGTGCTTCTTCAGGCCCTCGACCTCGATCACCTTGTTGCCCAGACGCTCGCCGTTCGGGATGATGATCTGCGCGGTGGTGGCGCGTTCGGTGACGGTCTGGCTGGCCATCTCGTTGTAGCGCGACAGCCGCGCCTTGCCCTTGGCCTGCCGCGCCTTGGCGCCGGAGCGGATCCACTCCAGTTCCTTTTCCAGCGCCTTCTGCTTGGACTTGTCCTCGCGCGCTTCCTGCGCCATGCGCTTGGCCTTCTGGTCCAGCCAGGCGGAATAGTTGCCCTCGTAGGGGATGCCGCGGCCGCGGTCCAACTCCAGGATCCAGCCGGTGATGTCGTCGAGGAAATAGCGGTCGTGGGTGACGATCAGGATCGTGCCCTTGTAGTCGATCAGGTGCTTTTGCAGCCAGGCGATGGATTCCGCGTCCAGGTGGTTGGTCGGCTCGTCCAGAAGCAGCATGTCGGGCTTTTCGAGCAGCAGCTTGCAGAGCGCGACGCGGCGACGTTCCCCGCCGGAAAGCGTGGTCACGTCGGCATCGTCGGGCGGGCAGCGCAGCGCGTCCATCGCGACGCCGACGGTGGCCTCAAGCTCCCACAGGTTGCCCGCGTCGATCTGGTCCTGCAACTGGGCCATCTCGTCCGCCGTCTCGTCCGAGTAGTTCATGGCAAGCTCGTTGTAGCGGTCGAGGATCGCCTGCTGCTCGGCCACGCCCAGCATGACGTTTTCCTTCGCCGTCAGCTTGGGGTCGAGATAGGGCTCCTGCGCGAGGTAGCCGACCTTGGCGCCCTTCGCGGCCCAGGCCTCGCCTTTGAAATCCTTGTCCATCCCGGCCATGATCTTCAGAAGCGTGGATTTCCCCGCGCCGTTGACGCCCACGACGCCGATCTTCACGCCGGGCAGGAAGTTCAGGTGGATGTTTTCAAAGCAGGTCTTGCCGCCGGGATAGGTCTTGGAGACGTTCTCCATGTGATAGACGTATTGATAGCTGGCCATCGGGGCGCTCCATTCGGGGGTTGGCGCGTATGTAGCGACGATGGGGCGGGGCTGCAACGGCAGTCAGAGGCGCTTGCCGAACCAGTCGGTCGCCGGGAAGGCGCGGGTGAAGGGCGCGATGGGTTTCCAGCCTGCCTTGCCGTACAGCGCCAGCGCTTCGGTCAGGGCGCTGTTGGTGTCAAGGCGAAGGTGGGTCATGCCCACGCTGCGGGCGAAGGTCTCGACCTCGTCCATCAGGCGACGGGCAAGGCCCCGGCCGCGGGCGGCGGGGTCGACCCAGAGGCGCTTGACCTCGCCCAGGGTGGTATCGACGGGCTTGAGCGAGACACAGCCAAGCACGGTCCCGCCCTCGCGGGCGATCAGGAAGGTGCCCTGCGGCGGGCGATAGGCTTCGGCCTCGGGGTCCGGGTCGGGGACATGGGTCGTGTCGATGCCGGGGATGCGTTCGGCGAGAAGCGCGAAATAGGCGCGCAAGCAGGCCCGGGCGGCGGCGGAGTCCGGATCCTCGCGGGCGATGGAGATCGGGGTCACGGACATCGACAGGAACCGGTTTCCCGGAAAGCCTAGGCCCGGTCATCTTGCGTTGCAAGGGAGGGCGCTTGACCTTCGGGGCGGCTGCGGCAAGGTGGGCGCGGCAAGGGCGGGACGGTGGGGGCCGATGCGGGCGGGATTTCCGGTGGCGACCAAGGGCATGGTCGTGGGCCTTCTGGGCGGGTCGTTCGATCCGGCGCATGAGGGTCATGTGCATATCACCCGCGAGGCATTGAAGCGGCTGGGGCTGGACCAGGTCTGGTGGCTGGTGAGCCCGGGCAATCCGCTGAAGGCGCGTCAGCCGGCGCCGCTCGCCGACCGGATGGCGCGGGCGAAGGCGGTGATGCGCGACCCGCGGGTGAAGATCACCGCGCTGGAGGAGCAGCTGGGGATGCGGGCGACGGCGGATACGATCGACCGGCTGAAGGCGATCTATCCCTGCGTGACCTTCGTCTGGCTGATGGGGGCGGACAATCTGGTGCAGTTCCACAAATGGGGTCGCTGGCGCGACATCCTGCGGTCGGTCGCAGTGGGGGTGCTGGCGCGGCCGGGATCAGGCGTGGCGGCGCGGACCTCTGTCGCGGCGCGGGCGTTCCGGGTGCACCAGGTCTCGCGCGGGGAGAATCTGCGCGGGCGGAAGCCGCCGGTCTGGGCCTTCGTGAACCTGCCGATGAATGATGCGTCCTCGACCGCGATACGGGCGCGGGGCGAGTGGAAATCGGGAACGGCCTCGCAGGCGGCAGCACCGGCAGATCGGACCGCCCGATCACGCGGGCGCGATCCGGGGTGAGGACGTCGGACTGGCGGAATCGGCCGGGATGCGGCTATCACCCGGAAAACGGAGGGGCGGATGCTGATTTCGCGGCGCATGATGCTGGCCGGGCTCCTGGCCGGGGTGGCTTTCCCGGCGGGGGCCGAGGGGATGGACAGTTCGCCCCGGCCCATGGCGCGCGGGGGCAAGGCGGCGGCGCGGCCGGTGGCGGCGCCGCAGGATGCCTCGGACCTGATCGCGGCGGCGAAGCTCGGCGCCGCCTCGGTCGCCTATGTGCTTCTTGATGCGCAGACCGGCGCGGTGCTGGAGTCGCGCGAGCCCGACCTCGCCCTTCCCCCCGCCAGCGTCGCCAAAGCCGTCACCTCGCTTTATGCGCTGGAGAAGCTGGGGGCCGGATATCGCTTTGCGACGCGAGTGCTGGCGACCGGGCCGTTGCGGGGCGGTATCGTGCAGGGCGACATCGTGCTGGCGGGCGGAGGCGATCCGACCTTGCAGACCGATAAGCTGGGCGATCTGGCGGCGCGACTGGCCAAGGCCGGGCTGAAGGGTGCCACGGGGCGGTTCCTGTACTGGGATGGCGCTTTGCCCCGGTTGACCCAGATCGCCGCGGACCAGCCTGCGCATGTCGGCTACAACGCCGCGGTCTCGGGGCTGAATCTCAACTTCAACCGGGCCTATTTCGAATGGAAGCGGGTGGACGGTCAGTGGCGCACCTCGGTCGATGCGCGCGGGGAACGCTTCCTGCCCGGTGTGGATATGGTGCGGGTCGACGTGGCGAGCCGCGACGCGCCCCTTTTCACCTATGCGCCGGGGCGGGTGGAGGAATGGACGGTGGCCTCGGGCGCGTTGGGCAAGGGCGGCAGCCGCTGGTTGCCGGTGCGCGATCCCGGCGCCTATGTGGCGGAAGTGTTTCGCACTCTGGCCCGGGCGCAGGGCATCAAGCTGACGGTCGGCGAGCGGGTGGGTTTGGTTCCGCCGGGGGACGAGATCGGGCGGGTGGAGAGCGAACCCCTTCCGCAGGTCCTGCGCGAGATGCTGAAATTCTCCACCAACCTGACGGCGGAATGCGTGGGCTTGACCGCCTCGGGGCAGGGGTCGCTGGAGGCCTCGGGCAGGGCGCAGTCGGACTGGGCGCGGGCGACCTTCGGGGTCAGCTTCGACATGCATGACCATTCCGGCCTTGGCGGCCGGTCGCGGGTGACGGCGGCGGGCATGGCGAAGGTGCTGGCCCAGGCCGAGCGCGAGAAGCGCGGGCTGAAGCCCATCCTGCGGGACATGGGGATGAAGGACGACAAGGGCGCGGTGATCAAGGGTCATCCGGTCAAGGTGCTGGCGAAGTCGGGAACGCTGAACTTCGTTTCGGGGCTGGCGGGGCATATCGTCCCCCCGGCAGGGCGCGAACTGGTCTTCGCGATCTTCTCGGGCGATCCGGCGCGGCGCGACGCGGTGCCGGTCGCCCTGCGGGAAGAGCCGGAGGGTGGCAAGGCCTGGACCTCGCGCGCGCGCCGGTTGCAGGGCCAGCTGATCAACCGCTGGGCGCAAGCCTACGTCTGAAGGGCGCGCCCGGAGTGCCCAACCCGACGCCTTTTGGCGACGGAAACCGCTCCCTCTACAGTTGCACAACCGCACCGTTGGCCATGAAAGTCTTTGCGACACCGCCGTAAAAGTTGTTTTATCCACACGTTCTGTTTACCGATTCATCCTATCGTCACCCTATCATCTTGGAAGGAAACGACATGAAGAAACTTGTTGCCAAAGTTCTCGCGGCGTCGCTGGCGCTGAGCTCGAGCGCCGCCTATGCCGGCGGTCCCGTCGTGATCGAGGAAGAGGGTCAGCCGGAAGTCGTGGCGACGAGCCCGCGTTCGGGCTGGATCGTTCCGGTCATCATCGGTCTGGTTGTGGTTTGCGCCATTGCCTGCGGCAATGACAACGATGATCCGGCGCCGACCGACCCGGAAGATCTCTGATCCGACGATCGCGACCTGAAGGGTCCGTCGAACAGGCCGGGGGGCGGGTCGCCCGCCCTTCGGTATTTCATGACGCTCGAGTCGACCCCGCACCTTGGTCATGGAAGGCATAGTTGCTTTTACGCCACCCTTTGCCGGGCGAATGCGTGATGACTGCAACATGCCTTGTCTTGTGCGCAGCCGCCGAATATCCGGAACGGGCACCTGCACCCCCAGATTTCGGAAGGATTGGGACATGAAGAAATTTGCTGCGCCGCTCCTGGCTCTCTCGCTGGCTCTGACCTCGACCACCGCCTTTGCCGGCGGCCCGATCATCGTGGAAGAAGAGCCGGTCGTCGAAGCCGCGGCGCCCCGTTCGGGATGGATCGTTCCGGTCATCATCGGCCTGGTCGTGATCTGCGCGATCGCCTGCGGCAACGACGACGACGACGACCAAGTCGCTGTTCGCTGATCGCGCGGCCAAACGGGGCGACAGGTCACCTAAGGTCCTGCTCGGCCCTGTCCATGCCAAGCTTGTCCATTGCCAAAGCCCGGCGGGGTCATCCCGCCGGGCTTTGCTTTGTCCTGCGATCAGAACCGCGAGGCGCGGCAGGCCGTGATGTCCAGGCCGGGATGCGTGCCTGCGACAAGCGCGCCAACGATCCGCGCGGTGATCGGGGCCAGCGTCACGCCGATATGGCCGTGCCCGAAAGCATGGATCACCTCCGGCCCGCCTGACGAGGGGCCGATCACCGGCAGGCTGTCCGGGATCGAGGGGCGGAAGCCCATCCACTCGCGGTCGGGGGGGCCCAACTCGGGAAAGAAGGCGCGGGCGCCCTCGACCAGTTTGGCGATGCGGTGGGGAGAGGGGGGCAGGCTCAGCCCGCCAAGCTCCACCGTGCCCGCGACGCGAAGCCGCCCGTCCATCGGGCACAGATAGAACCCCCGCGCCGTGGGGCAGGCGGGGCGCGAGAGCAGCGGTTCGGCCATATCCCATTCGACATGGTAGCCGCGCTCGGTGTCGAGCGGGATGCGGTCTCCGGCTTGCGCCGCAAGGCTGCGCGACTGCGCCCCGGCGGCGATGACCACGCGGCGGGCGTGCAGGTGCAGGCCGGGACCCTCGATCACCACGCCATCCGGCCCTCGGGTCAGCCGCTCTGCCCGGGCCTGCAGGTGGCGGGCCTTCTGCAGAACGCTGTCGGCGATCAGGCCCATCATCCGGCCCGGATCGTCGAGGAAGGTCGCGCCGGTGAAGAAGGCGGCCCCGCCAAGGCCCGGCGGCAGGTTGGGCTCCAGCTCGGCCAGGCGGTCGGGGCCGACCAGTTCCACCTCGACCCCCAGCGCGCGGCGGCGGTCCAGCTCGGCCCAGGCGGCGGTGAAGGCTTGCGGCGTCTCGTAGAGGTAAAGGCAGCCGCGCCGTTGCAGGACGCCCGCCCCCTGGACGCGCAGCGCGAGATCGTCCCAGAGATCGGTGGCATTGGACAGGAGTGCGGCCAGGGCACGGGAATTGCGCTCGGCCCGGGCGGGCAGCGACTGCCAGAGGAAACGGAGGAGCCAGGGGGCAAGCGAGGGCAGCGCGCGGTGGCGGATGGCCAGCGGCGAGGTCCGCGAGAACATGAGCGAGGGAAGCGACCGCAGCACATCCGGCGTGCCGACCGGGCTGGTCGCATAGCCCGCGATGGTGCCCGCATTGCCATAGCTCGCGCCCATGCCGGGCTGGCCAGGGTCGACCAGCACCACCTCGCGGCCCTGGTCGACCAGTTCCAGCGCGATGGTCAGCCCCACCACGCCCGCGCCGATCACAGCGATTTCTGTCGTTTCCCGCGTCAGCATTGCGACTTGCGTCATACGATGGGTGAACCCCACCATCCCAAGCTTGTCGCCCGGGATGGTGGGGTTGCACCCACCCTAAAGGCAGGCCTCGTAAAGGGCACGAGTGTTCTTTTTGGTCATCTTGACCGGGTTGCCGCCGCAGGACGGATCTTCCAGCGCCATCTTGGTCAGCATGTCGAGATCGGGGTCCTTCACCCCCAGCTTCGTCAGGTTTTCCGGGATGTTCAGCGTCTGGCGCAGGTCCAGGATGCGCTGATAGAAGCCCTTGTAGCCGCCCTTGATGCCGATATAGGCCGCCGCCTGCGCCAACCGGTCCTTCACCGCGCGGCGGTTGAAATCCAGCACCATCGGCATGACCACGGCGTTGGTGGTGCCGTGGTGGGTGTTGTAGACCGCGCCGATCGGATGGCTGAGAGCATGGATCGCGCCAAGGCCCTTCTGGAACGCCACCGCCCCCATCGCCGCGGCGCTCATCATATGCGCGCGGGCGTCGAGGTCGTTGGGGTCGGCATAGACCTTGGGCAGGTTCTCGAACACCAGCCGCATCCCTTCCAGCGCGATGCCCTGCGACATCGGGTGGTAGAAGGGGCTGCTGTAAGCCTCAAGGCAATGCGCCAAAGCGTCCATGCCGGTGCCGGCGGTGATGAATTTCGGCATGCCCGTCGTGAGCGCCGGATCGCAGATGGTGACGGCAGGCATCAGCTTCGGGTGGAAGATGATCTTCTTCTTGTGCGTCTCGGAGTTGGTCAGCACCCCCGCCCGGCCGACTTCCGAGCCCGTCCCCGCAGTCGTCGGCACCGCAATGATCGGCGCGATCTTCGAGGCGTCGGCGCGCGTCCACCAGTCGTCCACATCCTCAAGCTGCCAGACCTTCAGCTTCTTCGGCTGGTCGGCCATCAGCGCGATCATCTTGCCGAGGTCCAAGGCCGAGCCGCCGCCGAAGCAGATCACCCCGTCATGGCCGCCCGCCTTGTAGACGGCGATGCCCTCTTCCATGTTCTTCTCGTTCGGGTTCGGGTCCACCTCCGAAAACACGGCGCGGCCCAGACCTGCGGCGTCCAGCACGTCCAAAGCGTTCTTGGTGATCGGCAGCGACGCCAGCGCCTTGTCAGTGACGAGAAGCGGCTTGGTCAGGCCGATGCTCTTCGCGTGGTCGGCCAGTTCGGCAATGCGACCGACGCCGAACTTGATCGCGGTGGGGTAGGACCAGTTCCGGTTGGGAACCGAGTGAGTGGCGGGGTGGCTCATGATCTCAGGCTTTCTTGAGGTGATAGGATTTCGGCCGGGTCACGGAATGGAACCCGAGATAGGACAGCGAGGTGCCGCGCCCGGTGTCCTTGACCCCGGTCCAGGTCAGAGCCGGGTCCAGATAATCGGCCCGGTTCATGAACACGGTCCCGGTTTCCACCTGCGCGCCGAGGGCGGCGGCGGTGTCGTAGTCTTGCGTCCAGATCGACGCGGTCAGGCCGTAGGGGCTGTCGTTCATCAGGCGCAGCGCCTCGGCGTCGTTCTTCACCGGCATGATGCCGACGACCGGGCCGAAACTTTCTTCCTTCATCACCCGCATCGAATGGTCGACGTTGACCAGGATCTGCGGGGCAAGATAGGCCCCGCCGTCATCGGCGAACTTCTTCGGGTCGAGCAACGGTTTCGCGCCCTTGGCGATGGCTTCCGCCGTCTGGTCCCGCACGGTCTGGGCAAAGCGTTTGTGCGCCATGGGTCCGAGCGTGGTGGAGGCGTCGAACGGGTTGCCGAGTTTCAACTGGCCGACCCAGGCCACCGACTTCTCGACGAAGCTGTCGAACAGGCTTTCATGGACATAGATGCGTTCGATCCCGCAGCAGCACTGCCCGGCGTTGTACATCGCGCCGTCCATCAGCACGTCCACGGCGAGGTCCAGGTTGGCGTCCTGCCGGACATAGCCGGGGTCCTTGCCGCCAAGTTCCAGCCCCAGCGGGGTGAAGGTTCCTGCCGCCGCGCGCTCGATGGCCTGCCCGCCGCCGACCGAGCCGGTGAAGTTCACGAAGCCAAAGCTGCGCTGGCCGATCAGCCGTTCGGTGGTGGCATGGTCTAGGACGACGTTCTGGAACACGTCCTCGGGGATACCCGCCGCATGGAAGGCTTCGGCCAGCCGCTCGCCCACCAGCAGGGTCTGGCTGGCGTGCTTCAGAACCACGGTATTCCCGGCGATCAGCGCGGGGACGAGGGTGTTGATCGTGGTCAGGTAAGGATAGTTCCACGGCGCGATGATGAAGACCACGCCCACCGGTTCGCGCGCGAGGTAGCGGCGGAACTTGTCATTGTCCTCGACCATCTCGGGCGCAAGGGTCTTGGCGGCGATCTGGGACATATAGTCGGTGCGCGCGTTCACGCCGCCGAATTCGCCGCCATAACGGGTGGGGCGGCCCATCTGCCAGGCGATCTCCTCGACCACCACATCGGTCATCGTGTTCAGCTTCGCGACCCCCGCCTTGACCAGTGCGATGCGATCTTCCAGCGGGCGGGCGGCCCAGGCCTTCTGCGCGGCTTTCGCGCGGGCGACGACGGCATCGGCGGCGTCAGCCGACAGTGGCGTCCGTTCCGCATAGACCCGGCCATCGACGGGGGAGATGAGTTGGATGGGTTTCATTTCGTCCTCGTAGGGTGGGGGTTCTACCCCACCGCCGTATGAATATCGGTGTGGAAGGCGGGGTAGAACCCCACCCTACAGTTACGCCCGTTCCAGCAGCCGTTCGCGCTCGAAATCCGTCACGACACGGTCGGTCTCGGAGATCTCCCACTGGGCGGCGTGGTGGTAGTGGTCGATCACGTCGTCGCCGAAGGCCTCGCGCAGCATCTTCGAGCCGTTCAGCAACTCCGCCGCCTCGCGCAGGTTGTGCGGGATTTCGCGGATGCCTTCGGCCGAATACATGTCGCCGCGCAGTTCGGGTTCCAGCGCCATCTTCTTCTCGATCCCGTCCAACCCCGCCGCCAGAAGCGCGGCGCAGGCAAGATAGGGGTTCACGTCCGAGCCGGGAATGCGGCATTCCACCCGCACCGCCTTGGTATGCGTGCCGCAGACCCGGAAGCCGGCGGTGCGGTTGTCGGCGCTCCAGACCGCCTTGGTCGGGGCGAACATCCCCACGGTAAAGCGCTTGTAGCTGTTGACGTACGGCGCGAGGAAAGCGGTCAGGTCGCGAGCGTGGTGCAACTGGCCGGCCAGATAGTGCTTCATCAGGTCGGACATGCCATGTCCGTCCGCCTTGTCGGCAAAGGCTGGCTTGCCATCCTTCGACCACAGGCTCTGGTGGATATGGCTGGAAGACCCCGCCCGGCGATGGTCATACTTGGCCATGAAGGTCACCGACTTGCCCTTGGCCCAAGCGATTTCCTTGATCGCGTTCTTGATGATGACGTGGTTGTCGGCGGTGTCCAGCGCGTCGGAGTATTTGTAGTTGACCTCCTCCTGCCCCGCCTCGGCCTCGCCCTTGGAGTTTTCCACCGGGATGCCCGCGCCGTAAAGCCCGTTCCGCACGGCGCGCATCACGTCTTCTTCCTTGGTGGTCTGGAAGACGTGGTAATCCTCGTTGTAGCCGCCCACGGTGCGCAAAGCGTTCAGGCCGCCGTCGCGCAGGTTCTCATAGCTGTTCTCGAACAGGTAGAACTCCAACTCGGTCGCCATCATCGGCTCGAAGCCCATGGCGCGAGCGCGTTCGACCTGCCGCTTGAGGATCGAGCGGGGGGCATGCGGCACATCGGCATGGGTCGCATGGTCCTGGGTGTCGCCCAGCACCAGCGCGGTGCCCGGCAGCCAGGGCACGCGGCGCAAGGTGCGCAGGTCGGGCTTCAGCGTGTAGTCGCCATAGCCGGTCTCCCAGCTGGTGGATTTGTAGCCCTGCACCGTGTTCATCTCCATGTCCACGGTGAGGAGATAGTTGCAGCAATGCGTCTCCTCCCAGCCGCCGTCGATGAAGAACTGCGCGTGGAAGCGCTTGCCCATCAGACGGCCCTGCATGTCGATCCCGGCTGCGACGACAGTGTCGATCTCGCCGGATTTCACGGCGGCTTTCAGTTGCTCAAGCGTCAGATTGCCCGGCATGGCCGACCCGTCCCTGTTGTTGTGCTGATTTGATCATATTGCGGTGCGCCGGGGCGCGCAATCGTCACGCGCCCCGGCCCTTGGCCTCAGCTGTAGCGGTAAGGCCGCCCGGCTTTCGCCTGCACCTCGTTGTAGCGCTTGATGATCTCCACCACCTTGGCCTTGACCTCCGACTCGGCGGCGATCTCGTCCCAGAAGGTGGCGGCCGCGGCTTCGACCGTGGCCCATTCGGCATCGGGAATCGAGGTCAGCTGCAGCTTCGGCCCGTTCACCCGCAGGTCGGCCTCGCCGCCCCAGTACCACCACTGGCGATAATAGTGCGACTGCTCGAAGCAGACCCGCATCAGTTCCTGCAAGTGCGGCGGCACCTCGTTCCAGCGCTCCTGGTTGGCGAAGAAGTGGCCGATCCAGGCGCCCGAGATGTTGTTGGTCAGGAAGTATTTGGTCACATCGGCCCAGCCCACCGTGTAGTCCTCGGTGATGCCCGACCAGGCGATGCCGTCGAGTTCCCCGGTCTGCAGCGCGACCTGGATGTCCTCCCACGGCAGCTGCATCGGCACCACGCCGAACTGCGTCAGGAACCGTCCGGCTGTCGGGAAGGTGAACACCCGCTTGCCGTTCAGGTCGGCCAGGCTGTTGATCGGATCCTTGGTGGCGAAATGGCAGGGGTCCCAGGCCCCGGCCGAAATGTGCTGCACGCCAGCCTTGGCGTATTCCTCTTCCCAGATCTGCTTCAGCCCGTACTGGTTGAACAGCACCGGCACGTCCAGGCTGTAGCGGCTGGCGAAGGGGAAGTAGCCGCCGAAGACCGTGACCTCGGTCGGGCTCTGCATCGAATCGTCGTCCGACTGCACGGCGTCGATGGTGCCGGACTGCATCGCCCGGAACAGTTCCGACGTGGGCACCAGCTGGTCGGCATAGTAAAGCTCGATCTCCATCTGACCGGCGGCGATCTTGTTGAAGCTTTCGATGGCGGGCTTGCAGACATGCTCGCCAAGGGCGGCCCCGGCATAGGTCTGCATCCGCCATTTGATCGGCGCGGACTGCGCCCGCACGGCGGGGGCGGCCAGCGCTGCGGCACCCGCAAGGGCACCGGTCGAAAGGAACTTCCGTCTGGTCGTCGTCATCGTTACCTCCTTCGGTTATGTTGGACGGGTCTCTGCCCGCTTGGGGAATGTCAGGGCGCGCCGTAGACCTGATGCGGCAGCCAGAGCGCGATATCGGGGAACATCATGATTACCACCAGCGTCAGGATCATGATGCCGACGATGGGCACGATGGAGCGGTAGATGTCGCCGAGCGAGACGGAATCGGGCGCCATCGCCCGCATCAGGAACAGGTTGTAGCCGAAGGGCGGGGTGATATAGGCGACCTGGCAGGTGATGGTGTAAAGGACGCCATACCAGATCAGCGCATCGCCGGGCGGCATCCCAAGGTCCAGCTTCGCGACCAGCGGGATATAAAGCGGCGCGACGATCACCAGCATCGCGGTGTCGTCCAGGAACATGCCCATGATCAGGAACGACACCTGCATCAGGATCATGATCGCCCAGGGGCCAAGGCCCAGGTCCTCCAGGAAGAAGCTCTCGATCGCCTTCACCGCGCCCAGCCCGTCGAAGACCGCGCCGAAGGCCAGCGCCGCCAGCAGGATCCACATGAACATGCAGCTGACGCCCAGCGTGTTGACGATGCAGGTCTCCCACACCTGGCGGTTCAGCCGGCGCTTGGCCAGCGCCACGAGCGTCGCGATCAGCGCCCCGATCACCGAGCTTTCGACAAGACTGACATAGCCCATCACGAAGGGCCCCATCATCGAAACGAAGATCACCACCGGCAGGACGCCGGCGCGCAACAGACGCACCTTCTCGCCCCAGGTGATCGTTGCCAGTTCCTCTTTCGACAGGGGCGGCCCCATGGCGGGGTTCAGCCCGCAGCGGATCACCACATAAAGCAGGAAGAACCCGGCCATGAGCAGGCCCGGGAACACGCCCGCCAGCCACAGCTGGCCCACCGGCTGGCGCGCGATCATCGCATAAAGGACCAGCACGATGGAGGGCGGCACCAGAATGCCCAGAGACGATCCGCCCTGGATGATCCCCGTCACCATCACCTTGTCGTAGCCGCGCTTGAGAAGTTCCGGCAGCGCGATGGTCGCACCGATGGCCAGCCCCGCGACCGAGAGCCCGTTCATCGCCGAGACCAGCACCATGAGCAGGATCGTCCCGATGGCAAGCCCGCCGGGGATCGGCCCGAACCAGACGTGGAACATGCGGTAAAGATCGTCGGCCAGCCGCGTCTCGGACATGACATAGCCCATCCAGACGAACATCGGCAGCGTCAGCATCGGATACCAGTTCATCAGCTTGATGGTGCTGGTGAAGGCGATGTCATGGCCGCCCCGGTCGCCCCACAGGGCGATGGCTGCCACGACCGCGATGAAGCCGATCCCCGCAAAGACCCGCTGCCCGGTCAGGAGCATGGCCATCATGCCCAGGAACATGCTGATGGCGATCCATTCGTAGGGCATCAGATACGCTCTCCGCGAAGTGTGGCGATGTCGCGGATCAGGAAGGCAAGCGATTGCAGCAACATCAGAAAGACGCCGAAGCCGATCACGATCTTGATCGGCGCCATATAGGGCCGCCAGACGGTGCGCGAGCGTTCTCCCACCTCGAAGGCGTAGATCGTGCTGTCGATCCCGCCCCAGAGGACGACGCAAAGGAAGATGATCATGGCGAAGACGGTTACGCAATCGACCGCGGCCTGCCGCTTGGGCGACCAGCGGCCGTAAAGCAGGTCCATCCGCACGTTGGCGCCCAGTTGAAGCGAATAGGCCCCGCCCAGGACGAAGTAGGCCACCATCGTGAACTGGGCCATCTCCTGCGTCCAGAGCGGCGGGTTGAGCAGCGCCTTGGCGATGACCGACCACAACAGCACCCCGGCCAGCACGAAGATAAGATACATCGCGAAGCGGCCGACGAGGTAGTTCAGCCTTTCCACCACGCGGACAAAGAGGATCAGGACGCGCGGCATGGCAGCAGCGCCCTCCTTGCGCGGCAAGGCCCAGCCGCGGCGGTGGCTGTGACGGACAGCTTCATTGGCTGATTCATCCCCCTGTTTGCAAGGAAGGGTCGGCTGACCTGCGGGGTTGTGTCAAGAATTTTCCGCCGACGAAAAAACTGTTACAAACATTTCGGGGAATCGCCGGTGTGGGCGGGGGGCAGATGGATCGGGCACTGACCATTGCGGCCCGGATGCGGGCGGGCCTGGGCGATCTGACCCCGGCGGAACGCCGCGCCGCCACCCATATCCTGTCGCATTTCCCGATGTCGGCGCTGGGTTCGATCACCGCGCTGGCCGAGGCGGCCGAGGTCTCCTCGCCCACGATCATGCGGCTGGTCCGGAAGCTGGGCTATCGCGGCTGGTCCGACTATCAGGTCGCGCTGAAGGCCGAGGTGGAGCGCCTGCTGGTCGCGCCGCTCAGCCTGCCCGAGGGCGCGCGCGAGCCGCAGGCCCATCCGCTGCAGGGCTTCGCCGCGCAGGTGGTCGCCAATATCGAGGCGACGCTGGGCCTGATCCCGGCGGCAGATTTCACCGGCGCGGCGGCGCTTCTGGCCGACCCGGCGCGCCGGGTGGCGATCAGCGGCGGGCGGCTGACCCATGCGATGGCCGACTACATGGCCACGCTCCTGCGGGTGATCCGGCCCGACGTGACCTTCCTGTCCGACCACCTGACCGACTGGCAGCAGGCGCTTCTCGACCTGCGCGCGGGCGATGTGGCGGTGGTCTTCGACATCCGCCGGTATGAGGGCAACGCGGTGCATTTCGCCGAGCTTGCCGCCGAGCAGGGCGCCGAGGTGGTGCTGATCACCGACCGCTGGCTGTCGCCGGCCGCGGCCCATGCCAGCTATACCCTGCCCTGCCAGATCGAGATGCCTGCCGCCTGGGACAGCACCGCGGCCATGCTGGTGGTGGTCGAGGCTTTGCTGGCGCAGGTGCAGGGCCATCTGCCCGACCAGGTGCAGGGTCGGCTGAACCGGCTGGAGGGCTACTTCGCCCGCACCCGCGTGTTCCGCGCGCCGAAGGTGGGGCGGTAGGCCGTCAATAGCCCCGCGCGCGGTCGACGAGATGGAGGAGGGGCCCCCCCGCCTCGCCGCGGCGGATGTTCTCGGCGATGACCTTCGAGGCCGTGAGCGCTCGGGTATCGGCGGCGATATGGGGGGTGACGGTGACGCGCGGGTGGGTCCAGAACGGGTGATCCTGCGGCAGCGGCTCCACCCGGAAGACATCCAGCGTGGCATGGCCGATCTGGCCCGCGTCGAGGGCGGCGATCAGGGCACCGTCGTCGATCAGCGGTCCGCGGCCGGGGTTCAGGATCACCGCCCCGCGCGGGAGGAGGGCGAGGCGTTCGGCGTTCATGAGGTTCTCGGTCTCCGGCGTCTTCGGCAGGAGGGTGATCAGGATCTGCGCGGTGGAAAGGGCCTGTGCAAGCCCATCCTGTCCATGCAGGCAGCCGGGCTTGGCGGTGCGGCTCCACCCCGTCACCGGGAAGTTCAGCGCCCGCAGCGCCGCCGCGCAGGCCGACCCCAGCGCGCCCATGCCGAGGATCGTCACCGGACGCTCGCGGGCGAGCGGCGGGCAGGTCGGGTCCCAGACATGGCCGGGGTTCACGATGTGGCGGTCCATCCCGAGGTGATGCCGCAGGCTGTGGCCGACCACCCATTCCACCATCCCCTCGGTCAGGCCGGGGTCGACCATGCGGGTCAGGGGCTGGGTGAGGGTCGGGTTGCCGGTGATCCGCTCCACCCCCGCCCAGAGGTTCAGCACGGCCTTCGTCCGGGTGTAGGGGGTGAAATCCTGCAGGGGCGAGGAGGGGGCGTAGACGATGTAGTCGACCTCCTCCGGCGGGGCCTCGGTGACGAGGGTGGCGTCGATCCCGGCCTCGGCGAGGGCTGCGGGCAGGGTGTCCCGGTATTCGGGCCAGAGCGAGGGGGCGGCGAAGAGGACGGTCAGCATTTGTGGTCTTTCCGGGGTGCCCGCGCGCGGGCAGGATTGGGGGCCAAGGGATTTCAACAGGTTGGGCGTGGACATTCAGGGTTTGTCAAGCATGATCCGTCGCGCGATCTGCTTGGTCAGGCCCGTTTCTTCGAAGAACTCCGCCCCTACTGCCCAGCGGTCACTGCCGCGTTCACCGCCAGCGCCAGGATGCAGGTGTTGTAGAAGAAGGATACCACGCTGTGCACCAGCACCGCGCGGCGCAGCGGGCGGGTCGCGACCTCGACATCCGAGACCTGGGCGGTCATGCCGATGGTGAAGCTGGCATACAGGAAATCCCAGGCGTCGGGATCGCCCTTGCCCGGGAAGCAGAAGCCGGGACCCGCGCCCTTGTAGTGCAGGCGGGCATAGTGGAAGGCCGCCAGCGTGTGGATCGTCGCCCAGCCGAGCGGCAGGCTGACCAGAGCCAGGCCCCGCGCGGCGAAGCTTGAGGCGCTGGCGTTCAGAACCAGGAAGATCGCGGTCACGCTGACCAGCACGGCCAGCGCCGCCAATAGAAGGATCAGCGCAACGCCCTCGTCATCCTCCTCGGCGTGGCTGCGCAGGTCATCGGGGCCGGTGGAGCCGACGATGCGGGCGGTGAGCGCGAGGTAGATCAGGAAGAAGGTATCGGCTGCCGTCAGCAGCGAGAAGTCCGGCGCGACCGACAGCGCCCAGGCCAGGATGCCCGCGGCCACGCCCAGGGCGAAGGCGATCAGGAAGCGGCCATGACGCGGGACGAACGTCATCTCGGCCGGTGGACATGGGCGCTTTGCACCAGGCCGAAGCCGACCAGCAGCACCATCATCGCCGAGCCGCCGTAGGAAAGCAAAGGCAGCGGCACCCCGACGACGGGCGCCATTCCCATCACCATCGACAGGTTCACCGCGATGTAGAAGAAGAAGTTCGCGGCCACCCCGATGATCAGAAGCGCCGAGAACCGGTCGCGATTCTGCCAGGCGGCGACCAGGCAGAAGCCGAGGATCAGCGCATAGAGGCCGAGGAGAGAGAAGGCGCCGATAAAGCCGAACTCCTCTGCCAGCGTGGTGAAGATGAAGTCGGTGTGCTTCTCCGGCAGGAAGTTCAGCCGCGATTGGGTGCCCTGCATGAAGCCCTTGCCGCTCCACCCGCCCGATCCCAGCGCGATCTTCGCCTGGATGATGTTGTAGCCCGCGCCCAAGGGGTCGGCTGCGGGGTCGAGGAAGGTGTCGATCCGCTTGTACTGATAGTCGTGCAGGAGCTGCCAGGGCGTGCCGCGCAGGGTGAAGACGCCGACCACCGCCCCCACCACCAGGCCGATGACCGCGCCGAAATACCACAGGCTTACCCCGGCGGCGAACATCACCGTACCGCCGGCGAGAAGCAGCATCAGCGAGGTGCCAAGGTTCGGCTGCATCAGCACCAGCACCGTGGGGGTGACGATCATCAGCACCGGCAGCAGCACGTAGAGCGGCCGCGAGACGAGCTTGGGGTCGAGCCAGTCGTAATAGACGGCCAGCAGCATCACCAAGGTGAACTTCATCATTTCCGAGGGTTGCAGGCGGATGAAGCCGAGGTCGATCCAGCGCTGGGCGCCCATGCCGATGGTGCCGAAGAATTCCACCACGATCAGCAGAAGGAAGGCGACGATATAGGCCACCCCCGACATGCTGCGCCAGAACCAGATCGGGGTCAGGGCCACGATGAACATCAGCACCATGCCGACGCCGAACCGTTCCATCTGCGGCCGCGCCCAGGTGTCGAGGTCGCCGCCTGCGATGGAATACAGCATCAGGAAGCCGACCGAGGCGACGGCTGTCACCAGAAGCACCAGCGGCCAGTTGAGATACAGCACCTTGCGCAGGCCGGTGGGGGCGAACTTGACGCGGTATTCGAGGAAGCTCATCGCGCGCCCTTCAGGTTGCGGTCTTGACCGGGGGTTGCCCGGTGACAGGGTCGCGGAGCGGCAGCTCTTTCAGCATGGTCTCGATCCGGCCGCGCTGGCTGGCGGGATAGGCATCAAGCGAGGGAAGCCCGTCGGACATGCAGCGCAGGATCACGTCGCGCGCGATGGGGGCGGCGGCGGTGGAGCCACCCCCGCCATGCTCCACCACCACCGCCACGGCATAGCGCGGCGCGTTGTAGGGCGCGAAGCCGACGAAGAGCGCATGGTCGCGGCGGGCCCAGGGCAGGTTGTCGTTCGAGATCACGCCGGATTCGCGCTCGGCCTTGGAGATGTTGCGGACCTGGCTGGTGCCGGACTTGCCCGCGAAGATCATCGTCGGGTCGACGACGCGGCTGGACTTGCCGGTGCCATGGTCGCCGTTCACCACCGCATTCATCCCGCCGCGCACGGCGGCGAGGAAGTCCGCCGGGATGTCGAGCGGTGGCGCCTCCACCTCGGGCAGTTCCTTGTCGTTCACCATGCGCACCAGGCGCGGAGTGATGGCGCGGCCCGAGGCGATGCGGGCGGTCATCACCGCCAGCTGCAGCGGCGAGGCCAGCACATAGCCCTGGCCGATAGAGGCGTTGATCGTATCGCCGATCCGCCATTCCTGCTTGTGGCGTTCCAGTTTCCAGGCCTTGTCGGGCATGTTGCCCTCGGCCACGGCGGACATCGGGATGTCGAACTTCTGGCCCAGGCCCAGCTTGCGGCCCATCTCGGCGATCTTGTCGATGCCGACCTTCTGCGCGATCTCGTAATAGTAGACGTCGCAGCTTTCGGCGAGGCTGCGCTCCAGCCGCACGGTGCCATGGCCGCCGCGTTTCCAGCAGTGGAAGCGGCGGCCACCGAATTCGATATAGCCGGGGCAGCTGACCTTGGTCTCGGGCGTGATGGCCCCGGCGTTCAGCGCGGCCAGCGCCGTGACCATCTTGAAGGTGGACCCCGGCGGATAGGCGCCCGAGACCGTCTTGTTCGCCAGGGGCCGGTGGTCGTTTTCGGTCAGCACCTTGTAATCGGCGTGGCTGATGCCGCGCACGAAGAGGTTCGGGTCGAAGGAGGGGGCCGAGGCGATGCAGACGATGTCGCCGTTGGTCACGTCGACCACCACCACGGCGGCGCTTTCGCCGCCGAGGCGCACCTGGGCGAAGTTCTGGATGTCGGCGTCGATGGTCAGCCGGATGTCGAGGCCGGGGTTGCCCTCCTGCCGCTCCAGCTCGCGCATGACGCGGCCGGCGGAGTTGACCTCGATCCGCTTGGTGCCCGCCTCGCCGCGCAGGGTGTCCTCCATCCATTTCTCGACGCCGATCTTGCCGATCTGGAATTTCGGGATCCTGAGCAGGGGGTCGGGGTTTTCCAGGCCTTCCAGGTCCTTCTCGCTGACCGGGCCGACATAGCCCACGACATGGGCGAAGTCGGTGTCGAGCGGGTAGCGGCGGGACTGGCCGACCTCGGGCACGACGCCGGGAAGGGCGGGGGCGTTGACGGCGACCTTGGAGAAATCCTCCCAGGACAGGCGCTCGGCCACGGTGACGGGGACGAAGGCCGAGAGCGAGTTTACCTCGTCGATGGTCTGCTGCATCTCCTCGGCGGTCATCGGGATGATGTTGGCAAGGCGGCGCATCACCAGTTCGACATCGCCCGCCGCCTCGCGGGTGATGACGACGCGGTAGTTCTGTTCGTTCCCGGCGATGATCTTGCCGTTGCGGTCCTGGATCAGCCCGCGGACGGGGGGGATCAGGCGGATGTTGATCCGGTTCTCCTCGGCCAGCAGCTTGAACTCGTCGGCCTGGTCGACCTGGAGATAGCGCATCCGCGCGCCGAGGGCGGCGATCATCGCCGTCATCCCGCCGCCCAGCATCAGGGTGCGGCGGTTCAGGCTGCGGTTGCTTTCCTCGCTGTCGCGGGCCGTCCGTCTCACAGCCGCCTCCCGAAACTGTCGACTTCGCCGGTCGCAGGCTTGCGCAGGTCGAGGGCCGCGCGCGAAAGGCCGACGACCACCGGATAGACCGCGATCGACCACAGCACCTGCACGAGGGCGAAGCGGAAGGGGGCCTGCGGCACGAAGGCGAGGCCAAGCGTCAGCCGGTAGACCAGCATCATCCCCAGCATCACGCCCGAGACCAGCAGCCATTCGACGATGAAGCTCAATTCCCGCGTCAGCGCGATGCGGCTGCGCAGGAATTCGGTGGCAAGGATGACGATGGCGGTCCAGAGCCCGGGGGGCCGCATCAGGATCAGGTCCTCGGTCAGGATGACCAGAAGGATCAGCGGCATCGGCAGGAAATCCGGGCGGCGCACGATCCAGGCCATGATCACGCAGATCAGGAGGTCCGGGCCGGGCAGGGCGCCGGGGGCGCTGCCGAGGGGCAGAAGCCGGATGAAGAGCAGCGTCACCGCGATCGCAAGGAAGAGGCCGCGGAAGATCCAGTGCTCCTGGCGCCAGAACTCAGCCATCGCCCGCCTCCGGTTCGGCAGGGCCTTCGGTCGCGCCCGAACCCGTTTCCTCGACGTTGCCGCCCTCGGTCGGTGCGGGCTGGGCCCCGGCAGCGGCCTCGGCGGCGGCGGTCGAGGTGTCGGGCAGGGGCGCGGTCGCGGGGGGCGCGACCAGGCTGCCCGGATCGGTGATCGGCTGCAGGTCGTGGCTGCGCAGGACGCGCAGGAATTCCAGCCGCTGGTAATCCGCCGCCAGCACCACGCGCAGCCGCTTGTCCGTCCCCAGCGCCACCTGCCCGACCAGAAGCCCCGCCGGGAAGACCTCGCCGTCGCCTGAGGTCACGACCCGGTCGCCGGGGCGGACCTCGTCGCTGTCCTCGATGAAGTCCAGGGGCGGCAGGGGCGAGTTGTCGCCGGAAAGAAGCGCCTTCTGCCCCGAAGGCTGGATCGTCACCGGGATCCGACTGTTCGAATCCGTGACCAGGATCACCCGCGCCGTGCGTTCGCCCACGCCCGAGATGCGACCCACCAGCCCGATCCCGTCCATTGTCGCCCAGCCGTCGCGGATGCCGTCGCGCGCGCCGACGTTCAAGAGCACCGACTGCCGGAAGGGGCTGCCGCTGTCGGCCATCACCACACCCGTCACATGGGTGAGCTTCGGGTCGAGCCGCACCTTGTTCAGGTCCAGAAGCCGCGCGTTCTTCTGTTCCAGTTGCAGCGCGGCCTCTTTCCAGGCCTTCATCTGCTGAAGCTCCCGCTTCAGCTCCTGGTTCTGTTCATAGATGCGGGTATAGGACTGGAAGTCGTCCACCATCCCCGCGACCATCGTCACCGGCTTCATCGCCCAGTCGAAATTCGGCACCACGGCGTCGATCAGCGCGGCGCGGAAGCGTTCCACGCGCGGGCTGTCGATGCGCCACAGGATGAAGAGCGCGAAGAGCACCAGCACCGCCAGCCAGACCAGAAGCCGGCGCAGCGGGCGCGAGTATTCCTCGGGGGCGGTGCGGTTCCGGGCCAAGGGTCAGCCTTCTTTCGCCGCGACAGACGCGGCTCAGGTGTCGTAGTCGATCACATGCCGAAGCTGCTTCTCGTATTCCAGCGCTTTCCCGGTGCCGAGGGCAACACAATTCAGTGACTCGTTGGCGACGCTGATCGACAGGCCGGTCTGTTCCCGCAGGCTCAGGTCCAGCTCGCCAAGAAGCGCCCCGCCGCCGGTCAGCATCACGCCCCGGTCGACGATATCCGCCGCCAGATCGGGCGGCGTGGCTTCCAGCGCCTGCATCACCGCGTCGCAGATCTGCTGCACGGGCTCGGCCAAAGCCTCGGCCACCTGGGCCTGATTGATCTCGGTTTCCTTCGGCACGCCGTTCAGAAGGTCGCGGCCCCGGATCGTCATCGAGGAGCCCCGCCCGTCGTCGGGCATCCGCGCCGTGCCGATACTGGTCTTGATGCGTTCGGCGGTGGATTCCCCGATCAGCAGGTTCTGGTGGCGGCGCAGATAGTTCACGATGGCCTCGTCCATCCGGTCGCCGCCGACGCGGACGGAGCGGGCATAGACGATGTCGCCCAGGGACAGGACCGCCACTTCCGTGGTGCCGCCGCCGATGTCGACGACCATGTTGCCGGTCGGTTCGGTGATCGGCATCCCCGCCCCGATGGCCGCCGCGATGGGTTCGGCGATCAGACCGGCGCGCTTGGCCCCCGCCGACAGTACCGACTGGCGGATCGCCCGCTTCTCCACCGGCGTCGCGCCATGGGGCACGCAGACGATGATCTTGGGCTTCGAGATGGTGGACCGCTTGTGCACCTTGCGGATGAAATGCTTGATCATCTCTTCCGCCGCCTCGAAGTCGGCGATGACGCCGTCACGCATCGGGCGGATCGCCTCGATGGTGCCGGGGGTGCGGCCCAGCATCAGCTTGGCATCCTCGCCGACCGCCAGGACCTGCTTCTTGCCGTCCTTGTTGTGATAGGCCACCACCGAGGGCTCGTTCAGCACGATGCCCTTGCCGCGGATGTAGACCAGCGTGTTCGCGGTCCCGAGGTCGATGGCCATGTCCGACGAGAAGAGGCCGGGGATAAGCGACATGAGCGGTCCTTTGGGCAAGCAATAATTTTGGCCCCGACTCGGGGTCTCCGGCGGGGCGCCTTCTTATAAGGGCATGGCGGGTGGAAGCGAAAGCCCCGCCGACCGCGATCCGCGCACTTCCGCGTGCTTGTGAAAATACGATGTTTGTCGCTGATACAAGCCCAAGTTTTCCATCTTTCTTGCACTTATACTGTATGTCATTCCGATGCTGGTCTGGGGGAGGTGACGCCGATGGCAGGGGTGACGGGGCGTGTGGCGCTGGTGACGGGGGCGGGCAGTCCGGGGGGAATCGGTTTTGCCATCGCGCGGGCACTGGTCGCCGGGGGCGCCCGGGTGGCGGTGACGGCGACTTCGGCCCGCATCCACGACCGGGGCCGCGAGTTGTCCTGCCTGTCGGAAATCGCCGACCTGACCGATCCGGCGCAGGTTCTCGGCCTTTTCGCGGCGGTCGAGGCCAGGCTTGGCCCCGTCGACATCCTGGTGAACAACGCGGGCATGGTGCAGACTGGCAAGCGGATGAAGCGCGATCAGTTGGCGGACTGCTCGGACGCGGCCTGGGGCCATCACATGGCGCTGAACATCGGCACCACCTTCCACGCCTGCAGGGCGGCCCTGCCGGGGATGGCAGCGCGCGGCTATGGCCGGATCGTCAACATCTCGTCCGTGACCGGGCCGCTTGTCGGCATCGACGGCTCGTCCGCCTATGCCACGGCCAAGGCCGGGGTCACCGGCATGACCCGGTCGATCGCGCTGGAATACGGGTCGAGGGGCGTGACCTGCAACGCGGTCCTGCCCGGCTGGATCGCCACGGAAAGCGCCAGCCCGGTCGAACTGCGCGCCGGAAAGCGCACGCCCGCAGGACGCCCAGGGCGTCCCGAAGAAGTGGCCGCCTGCGCGCTGTTCCTGGCTTCGGAAGAGTCTTCCTATGTCACCGGGGCGATGCTGGTGGTGGACGGAGGCAACACTCTGCAGGAGATGAAGGGGGCGTGAGGCGGCGGCTTTCGATCCGTCCTTCCGCCGCAACAACCGCCCACAGCCAAGCGGTTGATCGCAAGGGGGCATCCCCCTCTGCCCTGAGCGGACAGAGGGGGCGCGGCCTTACTCGCCGTGGTAGGAGACGGTCTTCACATCCTCGCCCGGCGCGGTCTTCTGCCGCCGGATGATCAGCCGGTTCAGTGCGTTGATATAGGCCCGGGTCGAGGCGACGATGGTGTCGGTGTCGGCCGAGGAGCCGGTGACGATCCGCCCCTCCTCCTCCAGCCGGACCGAGACGGTCGCCTGCGCGTCCGTCCCCTCGGTCACGGCATGGACCTGGTAGACCTGGAGGTTGGCCTTGTGGGGGAAGAGCATCTTCACGCAGTTGAAGGCCGCATCCACCGGCCCGTCGCCGGTGGCGTCGATGTGGTGGTCGGTGCCGTCGACGGTCAGGATCATGTCGGCTTCCTGCGGGCCTTCGGTGCCGCAGACCACCCGCAGCTTCTTCAGCTGCAGGTATTCGTAGGCGTCGTTGGTCTGCTCGTCGGAAACCAGCGCGATCAGGTCGTCGTCGTAGACCTCTTTCTTGCGGTCGGCCAGCGCCTTGAAGCGGACGAAGACGTCGTTCAGCTGGTTGTCGGCCAGCTCGAACCCCAGTTCCTTCAACTTGGCGCGGAGGGCGGCGCGGCCGGAATGCTTGCCCATCGCGATGTTCTTCGCCGTCAGCCCGATATCCTCGGGCCGCATGATCTCGAAGGTCTGGACGTTCTTGAGGACGCCATCCTGGTGGATGCCGCTTTCATGCAGGAAGGCGTTCTTGCCGACGATGGCCTTGTTGAACTGGACCGGGAAGCCGGAGACCTGGGAGACCCGGCGGGAGAGGTTCATGATCTTGGTGGTGTCGATCCCGGTCTGGAACGGCAGGATGTCGTTGCGGACCCGCATCGCCATCACCACCTCTTCCAAGGCGGTGTTCCCCGCCCGCTCACCCAGGCCGTTGATCGTGCATTCGATCTGCCGGGCGCCCGCCTCGACCGCCGCCAGGGCGTTGGCGGTGGCCATGCCGAGGTCGTTGTGGCAGTGGGTGGCGAAGATGATCTGGTCGGCGCCGGGGACGCGCTCCAGGAGCATCCGGATGATCTTCGCGGATTCCATCGGATAGGTGTAGCCGACGGTGTCGGGGATGTTGATCGTCGTCGCCCCGGCCTTGATCGCGATCTCGACCACCCGGCACAGGTAGTCGGGTTCGGTCCGGGTCGCGTCCATCGGCGACCACTGGACGTTGTCGCAGAGGTTGCGGGCGTGGGTCACCGTCTCGTGGATGCGGTCCGCCATCTGGTCCATGTCCAGGTTCGGGATCGCGCGGTGCAGGGGCGAGGTGCCGATGAAGGTGTGGATCCGGGGGGAGCGGGCGTGCTTCACCGCCTCCCAGCAACGGTCGATGTCCTTCTGGTTGGCCCTTGCGAGGCCGCAGATCGTGCTGGTCTTCGCCCGCTTCGAGATTTCGCTGACGGCGGCGAAGTCGCCTTCGCTGGCGATGGGGAAGCCGGCCTCGATGATGTCGACCCCCATCTCGTCGAGGAGGGAGGCGATCTCCAGCTTCTCCTCATGGGTCATGGTGGCACCCGGCGACTGCTCGCCGTCGCGCAGGGTGGTGTCGAAGATGACGACTTTGTTCTGGGTCATGGGGGAAGTCATGGGGGTCTGGTCCTTGTCTTAGCTGGCGTGCCCGTTTCGAGTCTGGGGGGCGCTGGTCACCTCTGAGCGGTCGCGCCCGGGGGCACGCTCAGAGGCAGCTAAGAAGGAGGAGGCCAAGGGGCATCGCAGGGCTGGCTGCCCTGACGGTGGCGAGGATGTGGGGTCCCGTGGTCATGGGGCGGGACTATACGGGGGAAATCGGGGAAGGGAAGGGGATTTTTCGGGGGGGCTGGCGGGGGCCGCAAGGGGCTCCGGTTGGGGTGCCCGCGCGTGGGCAGAGTCCCAAGGGGTTGATTTGGTTTGGGGATTTTTGTGGACGTTAGGGGTTTTTTAAGGGGTGGGGGGAGGTCATATTGTGCCGTCTAGCGTCTCTTTGACGTGTTTTCCGATACGCATCAACGAACTTGACGTTTGGGTTGGTGAACCACACAGTATTCTTGTCGGAGAGTGAGGATAAGGAATGATCGGCAAAGGCGAAACCGTTCCTTTTGGAGTATATCTTGATCTCGAAGAGGGGGCATTGGCTGACCTTGAGAGGGTATCCAAGGCGTCTCTTGAACTTGTCGCAGCGATCCGTGACCTCGCGGAATTCATTGATCCCTACCTTGATGTGAAAGTTGAAATCCAAAGTAGTGAGAGGGGAAGCTTATTCTTAAAAACCATAATAAAGATCGCATTTGATATTGATTTAGATACCGATCAGCGTAAAGCTGAATTCAAACTTACAGCCCTGGGAGCGATTTTGATCGGAGTTTCGGTTTTTGTAACAGGAAAGATTGCGAACCACTATGTAGATATGGCTCTCAGCGCCTTTGATCGTGAAGTCCTAGGAGTTGACGCTGAAGGGCGACCAATCGACGCTGATGAGGACAAGCCGAGGGAGCTGGACCGCAAAAAAGTAAAGGAAATCATAGACGGAGCTGTACGAAATGGTGTTGGCGAGGGCCACGTTCGTAGCTTCTATTCCGAAATAAAATCTGATCCTGCTATCAATGGTGTTGGGGTTACTTTTGATCTAGAGACTAAGCCCGAGGAGATAGTTCCTCGTTCAAGATTTGCTGAGCTTTCGAAGTTCGTCGAGCCAAATAAAGATGATAAGAGGAGGTCGCGACTAGAAGAGACTTCAGTCTTGCTGGTTCAGCCGCGTCTCCGAGTCGATAACAGGCAATGGAGATTTGCGGCCGGCGGAATTGAGTTTGCAGCACGGATGGAAGACAAGAAGTTTACATCTGATCTTCTTTCTGGTCGCCTTAACGTCAAGATGGTGGAGGGTGTTGTCATGGCTGTTGCCATGCGAGTCGATGAAGCCTCAACCAATGGTGTGTGGAAGGTCGTCTCTCGCAGCATCGAAAAGGTTCACGGGGTTAAGGAAGCTGAAAGTCAAGCCTCACTTCTTCAGTTTCTCGAAGATGATAAGAATGGAAGCGACGAGGAAGAGGATAGCTGAAACGGCGAAAGCCGCACGGTCGCCGAACACCATGGAGACGGCCACGAGAAAAAGCACTGTCAAGAAAATGACAGCGCCACCAAACTTCCTTTGGCTGTTCTTAGCCAACGGCAAAGTCACCTCCCTGTTGATCCTCTTGAATAGATCGGGATCGTTAAGATCAAGTTGTGATGCACCTGATCGGTTCCATCAAGCCTTACCTTTTCCGTGGGTGCGTCCGGTGATTTCGGGAAAGGTGCGCTTTAGCGTACTTCGTGCGCCTTGGCCCGGAATCAAGGGCGAAGCCCGCCGGGCCGCGCCCTCCCTCCCCCCGGGAGGGCGCTTTTGTGGCGTCAGTCACCCGAACTGCGGGGGGAGGGGATGAGGGATAAAGTGCTTCGTTCAGGTGTTGCGGCGCCCGCCCGAGGGAGGGCGCGGCCCTGTGTTGTGCGGGGTGGTTGAGGGGGTTTGGTGCGCTGTAGCGCACCCTACGGTGATGGGGGCGTCGGGCTGAAGCCCGACCTACGGTGTCGGGACGTGTCGGGGTGAACCCCGACCTGCGTCACACCACCATATGCCTTACCCTCGCCCCCCACTCGATCGCCGCCGCATGCAGCCGGTCGATCTTCAGCTCCTCCCGGACCTCCTCCAGCATCCGCAGTTCCACCTGGGAGTGCCGCCCGTCCGCCGTGACCACGTCGCAAGCCAGGGCATAGGCGGTCTCGTACAGCCGCTCGGGCAAAGCGGTGCGGATCAGGCCGAAGAGGGCGTCGAGGCCGTCTTCCTCCTCGAACAGGTCGAAGATGATGCGGCTGATGCGGCGGATGCGGTCGGGGTCGTAGGTGGCGAAGATCGGCATGTGGTTGACCATGCGGGTGATCGCCACCAGCTCGGCGGTGCGCATGTCCTCGTCCGAGGCGGAGCAGGCGACCATGACGGCCACGAGGGCATCCTGCGGGGACATTCCGGATTCGGGCATGGCGGTTCCTTCAAGGGTTTGGCGCCAGATTATTGACGGGGGGGCGGGGGGGCAATAGAGGACGGACGCGGGGCGTGGGCCCGGCCTTTCAGGAGAGACGGACATGGGCGCCTTGCGCGATGCGGCGATGAATTCGAAGGCCTGGCCATTCGAAGAGGCCCGCGCGGTGCTGAAGCGCTATGGCGGCAAGGACCCGGCCAAGGGCTATGTCCTGTTCGAGACGGGCTACGGGCCGTCGGGGCTGCCGCATATCGGGACCTTCGGCGAGGTGGCGCGGACGACGATGATCCGGCGGGCGTTCGAGATCATCAGCGACATCCCGACGCGGCTGATCTGCTTCTCGGACGACGTGGACGGGATGCGGAAGGTGCCGGAGAACGTGCCGCAGCAGGAGATGCTGCGCCAGCATATGCAGAAGCCGCTGACCTCGGTCCCCGATCCCTATGGCGAGTTCGAGAGCTTCGGCCACCACAACAATGCGATGCTGCGGCGGTTCCTGGACACGTTCGGCTTTGAATACGAGTTCATCTCGGCGACGGAGTTCTACAAGTCGGGGCAGTTCGACGCGACCCTTCGGCTGTGCGCGGAACGCTATGATGCGATCATGGCGATCATGCTGGCGTCCCTGCGGGAGGAGCGGCAGCAGACCTATTCCTGCTTCCTGCCGATCCATCCGGAGACGGGGCGGGTGCTGTATGTGCCGATGAAGGAGGTCAATGCGAAGGACGCGACGATCACCTTCGACGACGAGGACGGGCGGGAATGGACGCTGCCGGTCACGGGCGGGCACGTGAAGCTGCAGTGGAAGCCGGATTTCGGGGCGCGCTGGGCGGCGCTGGACGTGGACTTCGAGATGTACGGGAAGGACCATTCCACCAACACTCCGATCTATGACGGGATCTGCGAGGTGTTGGGGGGGCGGAAGCCGAACCACATGACCTATGAGCTGTTCCTGGACGATCAGGGGCAGAAGATCTCGAAGTCGAAGGGCAACGGGCTGACCATCGACGAATGGCTGACCTATGCGGCGACGGAGAGCCTGTCGTATTTCATGTACCAGAAGCCGAAGACGGCGAAGCGGATGCATTTCGACGTGATCCCGCGGGCGGTGGATGAATATCACCAGCAGCTGAAGGCCTTCCCGGGGCAGGACGTGGCGGGGCAGTTGAACAACCCGGTCTGGCATATCCATGGGGGCAAGCCGCCGGAAAGCCGGATGGTGGTGTCGTTCGGGATGCTGTTGAACCTGGCCTCGGTGGCGGGGGCGAAGGACGCTGGTGCCTTGTGGAAGTTCATCAAGCGCTATGCTCCAGAGGCCTCGCCCGAGGGGAACCCTGATCTGGACGCGGCGGCGGGGTTTGCGGTGCGCTATTTCGCGGACCGGATCGCGCCGACGCGGGTGTTCCGGTTGCCCGATGCGAAGGAGCGGGCGGCGATGGAGGATCTGGTGGCGCGGCTGAAGGTCTGGGACGGGGGCTTGGACGACGAGGCCCTGCAGTCGATGGTCTTCGCGGTGGGCAAGGACCACGGGTTCGAGCCGCTGCGCGACTGGTTCAAGGCGCTGTACGAGGTGCTGCTGGGGGCCAGCGACGGGCCGCGTTTCGGCGGGTTCATCGCGCTTTACGGGGTGGACGAGACGGTGGCGCTGATGGAGCGGGCGCTGAAGGGCGAGCTGGTCGCGGCCTGATGGGTCGTGAGGCCGAGGGTCATGCGCTGTGGCGCGGCGCGTCCGGCGCGGTGAAGGCGCTGCTGGAAAGCGACGGGATCATCCTGCGCGGCGCGTTGCGGGCGAAGCTGCCCCGGGCCGGGCTGGCGGAGTGGCGGGTGCAGGGGGAGGACCTGTGCCTGCGGTCGGGGGGCGAGGCGCTGGTCCTGACCCTGGGAGCGAAGGAGGCGGCGGCCTGGGTCAAGGCGCTGGAGAAGCCCCTGCCGTCGCTGGCGGCGAAGCTGGGGGTTTCGGCGGCATCGCGGGCCTGGGTGATCGGGGGGCCTGCGCCGGAGGAGATCGCGGTGGCGGTTGCCGGTGCATCTGTGCCGGGGCCGGAGGGCGCGGCGGTGATCGTCGCGGTGCTGACCGGGCCGGAGGACCTTGAGGCCGCCTTGGCGGCGGGGCAGGCTGCGGGCCTGCGGGTCTGGTGCGTGCATGGCAAGGGCAAGGGCGCGGCGGTGCCAGAGGCTGCGGTGCGGGCGGCCTTCCGGGCGGCGGGGTGGATGGATATCAAAGCCAGCGCGGTGTCGGAGGGGTTTTCGGCGACACTGTATCGGCCGCCCGTGGGGTGAGGTCGGGGGCGTCCTCTTCGCTGGCAGCGACGGGAAGACGAACGCGGCGGCGCGCTTGACTTCCCGCGCGGCGATCTAGCTGTCATCGCAAGGGGACGTCCGACACGGGAGATATTGCCGATGCGCAATGGTCTTTTTGCTGCCTGCCTTGCCGCTGTCCTGGCCCTGCCCGCGCTGGCACAGGACGAACCGATCCGGAAAACCATCCAGAGCCAGATCGACGCGTTCCAGGTGGACGATTTCACCCGCGCCTTCACCTACGCGAGCCCCACGATCAAAGAGATGTTCGGCACGCCTGAGAATTTCGGCGCGATGGTGCGGAACGGCTATCCGATGGTCTATCGCCCCGCCGACGTGCAGATGATGGAGCTGCGCGAGGTGGCGGGGAACCTGTGGCAGCGGGTGCGGATCACCGACCAGGCGGGCGCCGGGTGGTATCTTGACTACATGATGGTCGAGACTGCGGGGGGCTGGCAGATCAACGCGGTGCAGATCCTGCCTGCGCCGGATGTGGGGGCCTGAGGGCAGGAACGCTTTTCGTGCCCGTCGGCGAACGGTCGGTTGGCACCCACCCTACCGTTGCGCAAACCGGCCCTGCTCCGCGCGGCGGCGTGAGCGCCGGTTAAACCTTGCTTGCTACCCCCTTTGCCCCATGGCGGCGCGGTCTGTCGGGGCACCCTCGACGCATCGCGCGCGGCAGTGGCGCGAAGCGAGGCGAGGGAAATCGAAGATGAACAAGGCTATCACCGACGGGCTGGTCCTGATGCCGCCGCCGTTCTCGGCAGGGCTGAACCTCTGGTCGCGCGAGGACGGGACGCCCGGGTCGGGGTCGTACCAGGGCCAGCCGAACGCGGCGCTGGTGACGAACGACCAGGACTTCGCGGGTTGCCTGGAATTGCAGAAGACGGAAGCCACGCAGAAGCTGCGCAGCTTCGCGCAGACTCCGATCCAGCCGGGGCTTTACCTGCGGGTGACGGCGCGGGTGAAGGCGGTGTCGGGGAACCTGCCCTCGGTCCGGATCGCGGCCTGGGCGGGCGATGTGAGCGGGCAGAACGTGGCGGGCCTGCCGCAGACCGGCGCTTCGGTGCAGTTGACCGCTTACGGGCAGGTGGCGACGGTGAGCGCGATCATCTCGCCGGCCAGCCGCACCGGCGTGGACATGCCCTGGTCGCTGCAATCGGTCTATGCCCATGTCGGGCTGGACCTGACGGGCGCGAACGGCGGGGTGGTCCGGATCGACGACATCATGGTCGAGGACGTGACCAACGTGTTCATCCGCAAGCTGATGGACTGGGTGGACGTGCGCGATTATGGCGCGCTGGGCAATGGCACTACGAACGACGCGCCCGCCTTCCTGGCCGCGGATGCCGATGCGCAGGGGCGGGAAATCCTGGTGCCCTCGGGCGTGTTCCGGCTGACCGGCGACGTGACCATCAACAGCCGCATCCGGTTCGAGGGCACGGTGTCGATGCCGGCCAACCGGCGGCTGGTGCTGACGCGGAACTATGACCTGAACACCTATGGCCAGGCCTTCGGGACCGAGTTGGAGGGGTTCCGCCGCGCGCTGCAGGCGCTGTTCTACTTCACCGACTATGTCACGCTGGACCTGTCGGGCCGCCGGGTCGACATTCCCGCGCCCATCGACGTGGCGGCGCTGGCGGGGCTGTCGAGCTTCTCCAGCCGCCGGGGCATCCGCAACGGATCGCTGAACGCGGTGGCGGGGCCGGGCTGGGCGACCGAGGACGTGACCTCGATCGCGACCTATTCGGCCTCGAACAATCTTACGCTGACCGGCGTCGCCAATGTGGCGAACATCCCGATCGGCGCGCTGGTCATGGGGACGGGGGTGGGCCGCGAGGTCTATGTCACCGCGAAGAACATCGGTGCGGGGACCGTCACCATCAGCCAGCCGCTGTATGCGGCTGTCGGCACGCGGACCTATACCTTCCGGCGCTTCAAATACATGTTGGACTTCTCGGGCTTCAGCCTGCTGTCTCGGTTCGAGCTGGAGGACATCGAGTTCAACAACCTCGGAACCGGGTCTGCGGTCATGCTGCCCCTGGCGGGGAACACCCAGCGCTTCGTCTCCTGCACCTTCAACCGGCCGCAGGACCGGGGCATCAGTTCGCCCGGGTCGGGCTGCCAGGGCATGTTCGTCGACATGTGCCAGTTCCTGTCGAACGAACAATCCGTCCCTGCCGTCGACCGCACGACGATCTGCCTGAACGTGCAGGCCAACGACACCAAGCTGCGCAACAACCGGATCGTGCGCTTCGCGCATTTCGCGATCATGAACGGCTCAGGCCACCTGATCCACGCCAACCACTTCTTCCAGGGCGACAACACGGCGGCGGGGGTGCGCCGGGCGGGGCTGGTCTTCACGCAGACCAACGTCTCGACCGTGGTGACGGGCAACTACATCGACAACTGCTTCATCGAATGGGGCAACGAACATGACTCGGAGCCGCAGGAGAACGGCGAGTTCTCGTTCGGCGGGCTGAACATCGTCGGCAATGTGTTCATCTCGTCCGACACGTCCTCGGCCTTCCGCTGGATCGTGGTCAAACCCTATGGGGCGGGCCATTTCCTCAGCGGCTTCTCGATCGTGTCGAACAGCTTCCGCAGCGTCGGGGCCATCGTGGACCGGGTGGACATGGTGGACACCAGCTTCGCCTCGCTGGATTTCACCCGGTCGCGCAACGTCCGGGTCGAGGGGAATAGTTTCAACAACGTGACGCAGTGGATCATCAACCCGGTGCAGGTGCTGCATAGCCAGAACACGGCGGCCGAGACCTGGAACGTCAGCGCGGGCGGCTTCGTGCCCTTCGGCGCGCGCATCCGGATGGTCGAGGCGGTGGCGCCGGAGGGGATGATCACCAATGCGGCCAATGCCGGGCGCTATGTCTTCCCCTATTCGGTGCCGGGCACCGGGACGGGGGGCAGGGAAGCGCAGGTGCGCTGGGGCGAGGCGGTGAAGGGCCGCGCGCTGGTCACGATGCGGATGGATGTGCCGGCCTGATCCCGATGCAAAGGCGAGTTGGGGGCGGTCCTTCGGGGCCGCCCCTTTTTCACAGGTCCCCCGGCTGGACGTGGAAGGCGCGGGCGAAGCCGCCGTTCAGGAGCGCGGAGGTGGGGGCCAGCCGGACGAAGGCGAAGTCGGGCAGGTCGATGTAGATGGTCGCCTTGGGGTTCTGCTGCAGCCAGCGGTCACGGATGCCCGGACGGGCGGGGTCGTCCTTGGCGATGAAGCGCGCCTCTGCCCGGATCATCAGCCGGGGATGGGTCATCGGGTCGCCCTTGTCGCCCACCTCGCCCAGCATCAGCGCGCAGGCGGCGCGGTCGCGGAGCGCGCGGAAATGCGGGGCGAGGCCGGAGACGAGGGTCAGGAGCCCGGCCTCGGGGTCGCGGTGGAAGGCGATCCGGCTGATGCCGGGGGTGCCGGTGTCGGGATCGGTCCAGGCCAGTGCGGCATGGCCGAGCGACAGGAGCTGGCGGACGGTCGTCAGCGCGTCGTCATTGGCGGGCTGGACGGGATCGGGGCGGGAGGGGCGGTCGGACATGAGACACCGGAAGCAGTTGACAGGGGAATGGCTCGGGCGTCTTGTGGCGGCATTCATTCCGCCCTGCCAGCGATTACTGGCGGTTCCCCTGGCTTGGACGCCATCATGACCGACACTGCCCGCGGCCACAATGGCCCGACCGAATTCCTGCCGAAGCTTCTGACCGTCTGGCGCGAAGGCTATGGGCTGGCCGCCCTGCGCGCCGATGCGCTGGCGGGGCTGACCGTGGCCATCGTGGCGCTGCCCCTGTCGATGGCCATTGCCATCGCCAGCGGGGTGGGGCCGGAGCGCGGGCTCTTCACCGCCATCGTCGGTGGGTTCCTGGTCTCGCTGCTGGGCGGGTCGCGCTATCAGATCGGGGGCCCGGCGGGGGCCTTCATCGTGCTGGTCGCGGCCTGCGTGACGGCGACCGGGGTTCAGGGGCTGATCATGGCCACCATCCTTTCGGGCCTGATCCTGATCGGGGCCGGGGCGCTGCGGCTGGGGACCTACATCCGCTATATCCCCTATCCGGTGACCGTGGGCTTCACCGCCGGAATCGCGGTGATCATCTTCGCGAGCCAGCTGCACGAGATGTTCGGGCTGACCCTGCCGGGTGCGGAGCCGGGCGAGATCATCGCCAAGGTCGAGGCGCTGTGGGCGGCGCGGGGGACGGTGACCTGGGGCGCGGTCGGGGTGACGGTGCTGACGGCGGGGGTGATCCTGGGGCTGAGGCGGGTCAGGCCGCATTGGCCGGGGATGCTGATCGCGGTGGCGCTGGCCTCGGTCGTGGTTGCCGCGCTGGGCCTGCCGGTCGCCACCATCGGCACGCGGTTCGGGGCCTTGCCGCATTTGCTGCCCGCACCCGCGCTGCCCGACTTGGCGCTGTGGCGCGAGGCGCTGCCCTGGGCGGCGAGTTTTGCGCTGCTGGGCGCGATCGAATCCCTTCTCTCCGCCGTGGTGGCCGACGGGATGTCGGGCGCAAGGCATCGGTCGAACGCGGAGCTGGTGGCGCAGGGGGTGGCGAACATCGGCTCGGGCCTCTTCGGCGGGTTCTGCGTGACCGGCACCATCGCGCGGACGGCGACCAATGTGCGGGCGGGAAGCAGGGGGCCGGTCTCGGGGATGCTGCATGCGCTGTTCCTTCTGGCCTTCCTGATGGTCGCGGCCCCCTTGGCCGCCTACATCCCCCTTGCCGCACTGGCGGGCGTGCTGGGCGTCGTCGCCTGGGGCATGGCGGAACGGCACGAGTTCGCCGCGCTGTTGCGGGCCACGCGCGGGGATGCGCTGGTGGTCAGCGTCACCTTCCTGCTCGTCGTCTTCCGCGATCTGACCGAGGGGATCGTGGTGGGTTTCGCGCTGGCGGGCCTGGTCTTCATCAAGCGGATGTCCGAGGGCGTGGCCATGCGCCCGCGCGAGGAGCATATCGACACGCCCCGCGCCGACCGCGTGGTCTATCACCTGGAGGGTCCGTATTTCTTCGGCGCCGCGGCGCAACTGGGGGGCGTGCTGGACCGCATTGCCGAGACGCCGCGCGCGCTGGTCCTGGAGATGTCGGGCGTGCCGTTGATCGACAGTTCCGGCGCGCGCGGATTTCACCGGCTGGCCGCGCGAGCGGCGAAGCGGGGCGGGCGGCTGTTCCTGGTGGGACTGCGACCGTCGCTTCGCCGCCAGCTTCAGGCACAGGGGTTGGAGGAGCCCGAGGTGCGCTTCCTGCCCGACCTTGCCGCCGTCGATGCGGTTCTGGACGCACAACCCGGCGGCGAATCACGCTGAGAGCCGCCGCGCACCGGCAGAAGCGGCCCGAGATGGCCCCCTGCGCCCGTCTTCGGCCCGTGCTCACGGCGGCGTGAGCGATAACGGCCCGGAAAAGCAAGCACTTGGGCGCCACAATTTTCACACATTTGCAAACTTCACTTTCCTGAAGTGAAGAAATTTACAGAATTATTGATGAAAAATAGGGGGTTACTGAAATCTTTACGAAGTGTTACTCTGCCCGCGGGAAGGGCGCCTGACCAGTCACCATCAGTCGTGGAAGGCTGCCGCCTTCCGAGGGGAGAAGAGAATGAGCGAAGCCGCCAAGTCGATCCGTCCGCCCTCTGCGGCCTTTGCCGCTGCTGCGCATGTCGATGCGGAAACCTATGCCAAGCGCTATGCCGCCTCGATCGAGGATCCGGAAGCGTTCTGGGGCGAGGAAGGGCTGCGGCTGGACTGGATCAAGCCTTATACACGGGTGAAGAATACCTCGTTCCAGATGGGCAACGTCTCGATCAAGTGGTTCGAGGACGGGCATCTGAACGTCTCGGCCAACTGCATCGACCGCCATATGCTGACCCGGGCCGACCAGACCGCGATCATCTGGGAACCGGACGATCCGAAGACGCCCGCCAAGCACATCACCTACCGCGAACTTCTGGAGCAGACCTGCCGGCTGGCAAACGTGCTGAAGGCGCATGGCGTGACCAAGGGCGACCGGGTCGTCCTTTACATGCCGATGATCGCCGAGGCGGCCTATGCGATGCTGGCCTGCACCCGGATCGGGGCGATCCATTCCATCGTCTTCGGCGGCTTCTCGCCCGATGCGCTGGCGAACCGGATCAACGACAGCGACGCCCGGATCGTGATCACCGCCGACTGGGCGCCGCGGGCGGGCAAGAAGACGGGCCTGAAGGACAACACCGACAAGGCGCTGTTGCATTGTTCCGACGACGTGAAGGTGCTGGTGGTGAAGCGCACCGGCGACCAGACCAGCTGGGTCGATGGCCGCGACTTCGACCTGACGGCGGAAATGGCCGAGGCCCGGCCCTATTGCCCCTATGTCGAGGTCGGCGCGGAAGACCCGATGTTCATCCTGTATACCTCGGGCTCGACCGGCAAGCCGAAGGGGGTGGTGCATACGACCGGCGGCTATCTGGTCTTTGCCGCGATGACGCAGCAGCTGACCTTCGACTACCATGACGGTGATGTGTACTGGTGCACGGCGGACGTGGGTTGGGTCACCGGGCACAGCTACATCGTCTATGGGCCGCTCGCGAATGGTGCGACCACGCTGATGTTCGAGGGCGTGCCGACCTATCCCGACGCGGGCCGCTTCTGGGAAGTCTGCGCCAAGCACAAGGTCACGCAGTTCTATACAGCGCCGACGGCGATCCGCTCGCTGATGGGCCTGGGGCCGGAATGGGTGGAAAAGCACGACCTGTCCAGCCTGAAGGTCCTGGGGTCGGTCGGCGAGCCGATCAACCCCGAGGCCTGGGCCTGGTACGATACCCATGTCGGCAAGGGCAGGCTGCCCATCGTCGACACCTTCTGGCAGACCGAGACTGGCGGCCATATGCTGACGCCGCTGCCGGGGGCGATCCCGACCAAGCCCGGCTCGGCCACCAAGCCCTTCTTCGGGGTGAAGCCCGAGGTGCTGGATGCGGCCACCGGCAAGGTGCAGTCCGAGACCGAAGCCGAGGGCGTCCTTTGCTTCGCCGACAGCTGGCCCGGGCAGATGCGCACGGTCTGGGGCGACCACAAGCGGTTCGAGGAGACCTATTTCAGCCAGTACAAGGGATATTACTTCACCGGCGACGGCTGCCGCCGCGACGCCGACGGCTACTACTGGATCACCGGCCGGGTGGATGACGTTATCAACGTCTCGGGCCACCGGATGGGCACGGCCGAGGTTGAAAGCGCGCTGGTCGCGCATGAGGCGGTGGCCGAGGCGGCGGTGGTGGGCTATCCGCACGACATCAAGGGGCAGGGCATCTATGCCTATGTCACCCTGATGAAGGGGATCGAGCCTTCCGAGGAACTGCGCAAGAAGCTGGAAGCCTGGGTCCGGAACGAGATCGGCCCCATCGCCAAGCCCGACATGATCCAATGGGCGCCGGGCCTGCCGAAGACGCGCTCGGGTAAGATCATGCGCCGCATCCTGCGCAAGATCGCCGAGAACGACTTCGGCGCGCTGGGGGATACGTCCACGCTGGCGGATCCCTCGGTGGTCGACGACCTGATTGCCAACCGCATGAACAAGGGTTGACCATGGGTCCCGTCCTGATCCTTCTCGGCCCCCCCGGCGCAGGCAAGGGCACGCAGGCCCGGATGCTGGAGGAAGACTTCGGCCTGGTGCAACTGTCCACCGGAGACCTGTTGCGTGCCGCCGTGGCGGCGGGGACCGAGGCGGGCAAGCGCGCAAAGGCGGTGATGGAAGCGGGGCAGCTGGTGTCGGACGATATCGTGCTGGCGATCCTGAAGGACCGGATGGCGCAGCCCGACGTGGCGAAGGGCATCATCCTGGACGGCTTTCCCCGCACCGCGGGCCAGGCGGCGGCGCTGGACGGGCTGCTGGCCGAAGGCGGGGGCAAGGTGACGGCGGCGATCAGCCTCGAGGTCGAGGACGAGGCGATGGTTGCCCGCGTCTCGGGCCGCTACACCTGCGCCGCCTGCGGCGAGGGCTATCACGACCAGTTCAAGCAGCCTGCCACGGCGGGGGTCTGCGACAAATGCGGCGGCACGGCGATGAAGCGCCGGGCCGACGACAATGCCGAGACGGTGCGCGAAAGGCTTGCCGCCTATCACGCCCAGACGGCCCCGCTGATCGCGCATTACGACCGGCTTTCGGTCCTGGAACGGGTTCCGGCGATGGGGTCCATCCCCGGCATCCGCGCCCGGCTGGCCGAGATCGTCGGGCGCGTCGCGGCATGAGACTTGGTTTCGCCCGGGCCATGAGGAGGGGCGGGCGGAACCGGAAGGGAGGGGGAGGGCCGTTCGCGGCGTGATCCTTCGCAGAAGGCCATCCCCGGAGGGATGGACAACAGCATGGGCCTGCCGGGACGGGCGGCCTGAAGCCGGAAACAGACGGGGACTGCCTGATTCACCCGAGTCAGGCCACAAGGAGGTATTGCATGGCTACGGCATCAACCAATGTGCGCGATCGCTCGCGCCCCATGACCGGGGAGGAGAAGAAAGTCATTCTCGCCTCCTCGGCGGGGACCATCTTCGAATGGTATGACTTCTATCTCTACGGATCGCTGGCCGCGACGATCGGCCTGCACTTCTTCAGCCCCTATCCGGAAGCCACGCGCAACGTCTTCGCGCTGCTGGCCTTCGCGGCGGGCTTCATCGTGCGCCCGTTCGGCGCGCTGGTCTTCGGGATGCTGGGCGACCTCATCGGCCGCAAATACACCTTCCTGATGACCATCATGATCATGGGCCTGTCGACCTTCATCGTCGGGATGCTGCCCAGCTACTATTCCTGGGGCATGGCCGCACCGATCATCCTGATCGCGCTGCGCATGTTGCAGGGCCTGGCGCTCGGCGGGGAATACGGCGGGGCCGCGGTCTATGTGGCCGAGCACGCGCCCGCCAACCAGCGCGGCTATTTCACCTCGTTCATCCAGACCACCGCCACGCTGGGGCTTCTTCTGTCGCTGGTGGTGATCCTCTGCGTGCAGGGCTATGTGAACGGCAACTGGGACCCGACCCCCGCGCTGGACGCGGCCGGACAGCCCAAGATGCTGGCCGACGGCTCGCCCGAGATGTGGACGCCGTTCCAGGCCTGGGGCTGGCGGATTCCCTTCCTCGGCTCGATCATCCTGCTGGCGGTCTCGCTCTACATCCGTCTGCAGATGAACGAATCCCCCGCCTTCAAGAAGATGAAGGAAGAGGGTGCCGCCTCGAAAGCGCCGCTGCGCGAAGCCTTCGGCAACTGGAAGAACGGCAAGATCGCCCTGATCGCGCTTCTCGGCCTTACCGCCGGGCAGGCCGTGGTCTGGTACTCCGGCCAGTTCTACGCGCTGTTCTTCATCCAGAACGTGGTGAAGGTCGATGCCTTCTCGGCCAACGTCTTCGTGGCCTGGTCGCTGATCCTGGGAACCGGGGGCTTCCTGTTCTTCGGCTCGCTCTCGGACCGCATCGGCCGCAAGCCGATCATCCTGGCGGGCTGCCTGATCGCGGCGATCACCTACTTCCCGGTGTTCAAGTTCCTGACCCATACCGCCAACCCGGTGCTGGCCACCGCGCAGGATACCTCGATCGTCGTGACTGCCGATCCGGCCGACTGCTCGTTCCAGTTCAACCCGGTCGGGACCGCGAAGTTCACCAACTCCTGCGACATCCTGAAGGCCGGGCTGACCTCGCGTTCGGCCAACTCGGAAACGGTCGCTGCACCTGCGGGCACCGTCGCTTCGGTGAAGGTCGGTGAGACGGTGATCCAGGGCTATGTCGGCACCGCCGAGAACGCCGCGGACGAGAAGAAGCGCTTCGACGGCGAGCTGAACGCGGCCCTGACCGCCGCCGGCTATCCGATCAACGCGGCCGAGAACGACAAGGTGGCCAAGGCGGCGCATTTCTTCGACATCTTCACCAGCCAGAAGATCACGATCATCCTGATCCTGACCTATCTGATCATCCTGGTGACGATGGTCTACGGCCCGATCGCGGCCATGCTGGTCGAACTGTTCCCGACCCGCATCCGCTACTCCGGCCTGTCGCTGCCCTACCACATCGGCAACGGCTGGTTCGGGGGCCTCCTGCCCGCCACGGCCTTCGCGATCTCGGCCCAGACCGGCAACATCTATGCGGGCCTGTGGTATGCGATCGTGGTGGCGATGATGACGGTGGTGATCGGCACGCTCTTCGTGCCGGGCGGCACGCACAAGAAGGACATCTTCGCCGACGACGGTCGGTAAGAGCCTGACACCGGGCCGGGGCGCATCGCCTCGGCCCGGACCCCTGCGCCCCGACAAGCCGGATTATGGGTTTCTCCGGGCGCAGACTGGCGGACCTCTGAAGGGCCCGCCGCTTTTGGCCTCAACTGCGCAGGCGCCGGATGATCATGGCAAGGGCAAGCACGATGCCGAGGATGACCAGGTTCGAGACGATCCCCGCCGCGACGGCCTGGGTGAGGCCGGACGCGCCGGCCCCCTGCGTCGCGGGCAGGATCACCGCGACGAAGACCACGCCCGCCGCCAGCGGCAGAAGCGTCCCGGTCACGGCCTGCGTGCGGTACATCGTGATGACCAGGGCCACGATCAGGCCGATACGGAACGGGTCCAGAAGCTGCGCCTCGATAAGCTGGGTCACGGGTCGTCCTCCCTTTCCTGCCAGTTTCCCGATCCCGGCCGCCCGCACAAGCCCCCGTGCCACCGGGGGCGGGCGATGACTGCCCTTGCAGCAGATCCCCCCGCCCCCGGACCTCGTGTCCTGGTGGTCGAGGACGAGGACAATATCGCCGCCGCGCTGGAATTCCTGATCACCCGCGAAGGCTACGGCCATGACCGCGTGGCCTCGGGGGCCGAGGCGCTGCCCCGCATCCGCGACACCCGGCCCGACCTGGTTCTGCTGGATGTGATGCTGCCCGAGGTCTCGGGCTACGACATCTGCGCCGGCATCCGCACCGACCCGGCGCTGGCGACGGTGAAAGTGCTGATGATGACCGCCCGCGGCTCGGCGCTGGAGCGCAGGCGCGGGATGGAACTCGGGGCCGATGGCTTCATTTCCAAGCCCTTCGAGTTGAAGGACCTGCGGGCCGAGGTGCGGCGGCTGCTGGCGGGGTGAACGTCGCCTCTCTTCGTGCGACTTCGTCTTCTCGTCGGTCGGCCGCCCTTGCGAGGAGCGGCGAAGGAGACGACGATCGGTTATTCCTGCGCGCGGAGGGTCCCCGCCGGGCGCGCCGAGAGCGGCCTCAGCGCGAAGAAAAGGCCTGCGAGAAGGGTCGCGAGGACGCCGCCCGCGACGATGCCGAGGGCGGAGAGCGGCTCGAAGCGGTAGCTTGTATCCATTACGAAGGTCATCACCGCCCAGCCGCTGATCCCGCCCGCGATGACGGCGACAACACCCGCGGCAGCGCCCATCAGCGCGGAGCGGAGCGCGAAGCTGGCGAGGATTTTCCCCCGCGTCGCGCCCAGGGTCTTCAGGATCGCGGATTCGTAGATCCGGGCGCGTTCGCCTGCCGCGGCCGCGCCGATCAGCACGACGAAGCCGGTGAGAAGCGTCCCGGCGGCGGCCCAGGCGGTGGCGGTGGCGATGGCGGACAGAGCCTCGGCCACGCGGTCCACCGTTTCGCGGATGCCGATGGCGGTGATGTTGGGCCAAGTCTTCGTCACCTCCTTCAGGATCTGCGCCTCGGCCTCGGGCGGGGCGTAGACGGTGGCGATGTGGCTGTGGGGGGCTCCGGCAAGGGCCGAGGGGTTCAGCGTCATCACGAAGCCGATCCCGGCGTTGGAGAAGTCGACCTCGCGGAAGGAGGTGACGGTCGCGGTGATGTCGCGGCCGAGGATGTTGACGGTCATGGTGTCACCGAGTTTCAGGCCGATTTCCTCGGCTTCCTTGGCGGCGAAGCTGATCTGGGGGTCTCCGCTGTAGTCCTCGGGCCAGAATTTTCCCGCCGTGATGCGGGTCTTGGGGCCGGGCGTGGCGGCGTAGGTGATGCCGCGGTCGCCGCGGACGACCCAGTGGTCGCCTGCGACTTCGCGTGCGGGCTTGCCGTTGATCTGTGTGATCACGCCACGCAGCATCGGGGCGGCTTCCGTCTCGGTGACGGCGGGGTTGGCTTTCATCAGCGCGAGGAAGGGGTCGATCTGGTCGGGCTGGATGTCGATGAAGAAGAAGGCGGGGGCGCGGGTGGGCAGGTCGGTGGCGATGGCCTGGCGCAGGTTCCAGTCGATCTGGCCGACGGCGGCGAGGACGGAGAGCCCGAGGCCGAGCGAGAGGATGACGGAAGTGGCGTCGGACCTTGGCGCGCCGATGGCGGCCAGCGCGGCGCGGGTGGCGGGGCGGCCCCTTGTGAGGCGGGTGCGGGCGAGGCGTCTTGCGGCGGCGCGCAGGCCCGCGGCGGCGAGGGCGAGGATGAGAAGGGCGCCGAGCACGCCGCCCGCCGCGCCGAGGGCGAGCTCGGGGATGCCGGAGAGCCAGGTGGCGCTGCCGATGAGGGTGGCGGCGAGGAGGACGAGGGCGGCGAGGTAGCGTTTGCGGGGCCAGGTGCGGGTGCCGCTGCCGCCGCGATACAGGGCGGCGGGGCGGATGCGTTCGGTCCGGGCGAGGGGCAGAAGGGTGAAGATCAGGGCCGAGAGCGTGCCGTAGAAGCCGGCTTCCAGAAGGGCGCCGGGGGCGAGGCGGAGATCAGTCGGGAAGGGGAGCGAGGCCTCGATCAGCGGGGCGGCGAGGAGGGGGATGACGGCGCCCAGGGCAAGGCCCAGGGCGATGCCGAGGGCGGAGAGGAGCGCGGTCTGCCAGAGGTAGCTGCGGAAGATCAGGCCACCCTCGGCGCCGAGGGTCTTGAGGGTGGCGATGGTGGCGGTCTTGCCGTCGAGATAGGCGCGGATCGCGGCGGAGATGCCGACGCCGCCCACCGCCAGCCCGGCGAGGCCGACGAGGACGAGGAAACTGCCGATATTGGTCACGAAGCGGTCGATGCCAGGGGCGGCATTGCGGCTGTCGGTCCAGCGCATCCCCTTGTCGCGGAAGGTGGCTTCGGCTTGCGTCTCAAGGGTTTGCAGGTCGGCGTCGGGGGGCAGGATCAGGCGGTAGCGGGTTTCGTACATCGAGCCGCTTGCGAGGAGGCCGGAGTTGGCAAGCGCGTCGGCGCGGACGACGGTACGGGGGCCGAGGGTGAAACCGGTGGAGGCGGAGTCGGGTTCGCGGGTCAGGGCGGCGGTGAGGCGGAAGTCTTGCGTGCCGAGCCGGAACGTGTCGCCGATGGCGAGGGAGAGGCGGTCGATCAGGACGGGGTCCATGATCGCGCCGGGAAGACCGTCGGTGTCGGCCAGCGCCTCGTTGACGGGAATGGCGGGGTCGAGCTGGGCGGCGCCGGTCAGGGGCCAGGCGCTGTCCACCGCCTTCACTTGCGTAAGGGCCTGGTCGCCGGGGGTCAGCGCCATGGAGCGGAAGTCATAGACCTCGGAGACCTGCGTGGCGATCCGGTCCATATAGGCGCGTTCGTCGGCGTCGGCGGGGCGGTAGGTGAAGCGCATCTCGGCATCGCCGCCGAGGATGACGGCGCCCTGGTCAGAAAGCCCCTGCTGGATGCCCGCACGCAGGGTGCCGACGGCGGCGATGGCGGCGACACCGAGGGCCAGGCAGGCGAGGAAGACGCGAAAGCCCTTGAGGCCGCCCCGCAGTTCGCGCCGGGCGATGGTGAAGGCGAGGCTCATTCGGCGGCTTTCGCGTGGGCGTCGGGCACGACAAGGCCATCGGCGAGGCGGATCACCCGGTCGCAGCGCTGGGCAAGTTCGGGGGCATGGGTGACAAGGACCAGCGTCGCGCCATGGCGGTCGCGGAGGGAGAAGAGCAGGTCCATGATCGCCTGCCCGTTCACGCCATCGAGGTTGCCGGTCGGCTCGTCCGCCAGAAGGATCGCGGGCCGGGGAACGGCGGCACGGGCCAGTGCCACACGCTGCTGTTCGCCGCCGGACATCTGGCTGGGATAATGGTGCATCCGGGGGCCGAGGCCGACGGCGGCCAGCTCCGCCTGGGCGCGGTCGAAGGCGTCCGCCGCCCCGGCCAGTTCCAGCGGCAGGGCCACGTTCTCTAGCGCTGTCATCGTCGGAATGAGGTGGAAGCTTTGGAACACAACCCCCATATTCCCCCGGCGGAAGCGGGCGAGCGCATCTTCGTCCATCGCGGTCAGGTCCTGCCCCAAGGCCAGAACCTTGCCGCCGGTGGCACGCTCCAGCCCGCCCAGAAGCATGAGGAGCGACGATTTGCCCGACCCCGATGGCCCGATCAGCCCGACCGTCTCGCCCCGCTGGATGGTTAGCGTGATGCCTTTCAGGATTTCGACCGGGCCGGCATTGCCCGCAAGAGTGAGCCGCGCGTCGGTGACAGCGAGGATGGCGTCGGTCATGCGGGGGTTCCCTGGGGCTGTCTTGTCAAAGGGATATGGGGCGATACGTTGGGTGCGCAATGGCCTTGCGGTCACGTTGTTGATGGCCGGAACGGTCGCGGCGGAGCCGGTGACGGTTGTGGCCTTGGGCGACAGTTTGACGGCAGGCTACGGGTTGGCGGACCCCGCAACGGGTCTAGTGCCGGTGCTGGAGGGATGGCTGAAGGCCCGGGGGCACGACGTGGTGGTGCAGAACGCGGGCGTGTCGGGGGATACGACAGCGGGGGGATTGGCGCGGATCGGCTGGGCTTTGGGACCGGATGCGGATGCCCTGATCGTGACCTTGGGGGGGAACGACCTGTTGCGCGGTATCGATCCGGCGGCGTCGAAGGCGAATCTGGAGGGCATCCTGAAGGAGGCTTCGGCGCGGGAGCTGCCGGTTCTGCTGGTAGCGATGAAGGCGCCGGGGAATTTCGGGCCGGAGTACAAGGCGGCTTTCGACGCGATGTATGGCGATCTGGCCGGGCAATACGGCACCTTGCTTGCGGATGACTTCTTCGCCGGCTTGCGCGCGGCGGGGGCGGACCCTGCCGATCCGGCCTCGCTGGCGGCCTTCATGCAGGCGGACGGGCTGCACCCGAACCCGGAAGGCGTGAAGCTGATCGTCGAGGGGCTGGGACCGAAGGTCGAGGAGTTGTTGGCGAAGGTGGGGATGCCCTAGGTCAGGCCGAGATGCCGGGAACCTGGCGCGCTGGCCCGAGGACCGCGCGGAGCGGGTGAAGGGCACCGAGCGCGCGGCGACGCATATGCTGGGCGGCGGCTGGAGACCCTGCGTGGAATGACGCTTGTCCCGCGGATCAGAGCTCGGGTCCGCCCCGTTATTCCAGGGCCTTGTCGCGCCCTAATGGGCGTAGCCCGGATCTTCGGCGTCGAGGATCGCGCGCAATTCGCGCAGGTGGGCTTCGGCGAAACCGGGGTAGGCCTCCCATTCCTGCGCGGTCTTTTCGGCAATGTCTTCGGGCAGAACGCGCAAGGGGCGGCCGGTCTGCAGCGCGCGGATGTAGGTCTCGGCGGCGCGTTCGAAATAGTAGAGGCGGTTGAAGGTCTCGGCGACGCTGCGCCCGATCACCAGGACGCCGTGGTTGCCCATGATCATCGTGGTGATCTTCGGATCGGAGAGAAGATGCGCGCAGCGGGCCCCCTCTTCCTCGAAGGCCATGCCGCCATAGTGATCGTCGATGACGTGGCGGTTGTGGAACATCGCGGTATTCTGGTCGATGGCAGGCAGGCGCGAGTCGGCCAGGCTGGCGAGGACGGTCGCATGGATCGAGTGGACATGCATGACGCAGGTCGCATGGGGGCAGGCGCGGTGGATCGAGCCGTGCAGGCCCCAGGCGGTCGGGTCCGGCGCGTCGGGGCGGGACATGGTGTCCGGGTCGTTGGCGTCGATCTCGACCAGCGAGGAGGCGGTGATCCGGCTGAAATGGCGGCCGTTGGGGTTGATCAGGAAGCGGGTGCCCGAAGGGTTCACCGCCAGCGAGAAATGATTCGCGACCGCCTCGTGCAGGTTCAGCCGCGCGGTCCAGCGGAAGGCGGCGGCAAGGTCCTGCCGGAGGTCGAGGAAGGTCATGTTGGTGTGATGATTCATGCTGATCTCCTGCCGCGAATCAGGCGCCGCCCCAATGAAGGGCTGCACTCCGGCTCAGAATAGGTTAACAGCATCCTCGGGGATACGCCTGCAACGTGAGGGATGAGTCTTACAACCTGGGCGCGGGATTTTGGCCGGAATAAGGCAACTCTGGCTTGAATGTGGCAGTGATCTGGTGATTTTTCCCGCAACTTTCCTTTATTCGGGCGAATGCTCTCCGCATTGTTCAACGAGATTGGCCGAAGGTAGTGGAGGAGTGCGCGTGCAACCATTCATTCAGACCAGCCGCCACCAGGTTCAGCCGCATACCCTGGGCGTCCGGGTCATGCTGCTGACCGACCGCGCAGAAGGCAGCACGGGGCGTCGGCTTGTCGATTACGGCAGTGTCGTCGATATGGCGGACGATCTAGAGGATGCGGTTACCGCGATCCTGGACGATCCGTTCGGCTATGATCTTTTCGTGATGGATTGCGACGGGTTCGGCGGAATCGCCGGGGCGGAACGGGCGATTTCCACGCTGATCGCCGGGGATGCGAAGATGCGGGTGATGCTGGTCAGCCGCGAGTTCGACGTGCCGGCGTACCCTTTGGGGCGCCGCACGGCGGTTTGCCTGCCGGAGGATGTGTCGGAGACCAGCTTCCGGATCGGCTTCGACCATGTCTTGCGGGACCGGGTCGCAATCACGATGAACTGAAAGGGTGTGGGGGCGGCGAACCGCCCCCTGCTTGGCTTAAGCCAGCGCCAGGTTGGTCGCGCTTTCGCGGCCATCGCGGCCGGATTCGATGTCGAACGTGACCGGCTGGCCGTCTTTCAGGCTGCGCAGGCCCGCACGCTCCAGCGCGGTGATGTGGACGAACACGTCCTTCTTGCCGCCTTCCGGGGCGATGAAGCCGTAGCCTTTGGTTTCATTGAACCATTTCACGGTGCCCTTGGCCATCGTGAAGTCTCCTCAAGTCATACCGCCCGCGGAATGCGGCGGCTTGGCCCCGTCAGCTTGAAGTCGATTGCTGTGGCCGATGGTCGGAGACAGTGGTCGAAAAGATAACGTCGCGCGGGGAAGATAGTCAGATTCGTCTACGAATCCAAGTGGAAAACTCGGAAAATCAGTGCGGTCCGTCAGGCGCGGACAGGGAATTCAAGGGGTTGTGGTCCAGGGCCGTTTGCCGCCCCGGGTTTCGTGCGGTGTGAAACCCTCTTCACGGCCCGCCGTTTTCAAAATACTCCCGCAGGGCGCAAAGCGGCAGGCAGGACGATGATCTTCACGGTGGCAATCGACGGTCCGGCAGCGGCGGGCAAGGGCACGATCAGTCGCGCCGTGGCGGATCGTTTCGGGTTCCGGCATCTGGACACCGGGCTTCTCTACCGCGCGGTGGGGGTGAAGGGCGGGGATCCGGCCAGGGCGGCCCGCGAGCTGACACCCGGGGACCTGACGCGCGGCGACCTTCGGACGCTGGAGGCGGGGCAGGCGGCGAGCCGGGTCGCGGCTTTGCCCGAGGTGCGTGCGGCGCTGGTCGACTTCCAGCGCCGGTTTGCGCGCAGCGAGGGCGGCGCGGTACTGGACGGGCGTGACATCGGCACGGTGATCTGCCCGGACGCCGAGGTGAAGCTTTACGTCACCGCCAGTCCCGAGGTGCGCGCCCACCGCCGCTGGCTGGAGCTGGGGGGCGACGAGGCCCGGGTCCTGGCCGAGGTGAAGGAGCGTGACGCGCGCGACATGGGCCGCGCGGATGCGCCCCTGAAGCCCGCGACGGATGCGGTGGTGATCGACACCAGTGCGATGGCGATTGACGAGGCGGTGGCGACGGCCGTGGCGGTGGTGGCGGCGCGGCTGCGCGGAACTTGACCGCGCTTCATGGGTTTCCCTGCAAAGGAGCCCGCCCATGCCGATCCGATCCTTCGCCGACCTTCTGGATTTCCTGCGCGACGTGAAGGTCGAGATCGACCGTGACCGGGTGCTGGCGGTGGCGGCGGGCGTCACCTTCTACGCGCTTCTCGCCATCGTCCCGGCGATCACGGCGCTGATCTCGGTCTTCGGGCTGATCATGGCCCCTGCCGAGGTTCCCGGCCTCATGGCCCCGGTGGGCAGCGTCCTGCCCGAGGAGGCGGCCGCGCTGATCACCGAGCAGGCCACCCGGATCGCAGGCAAGGCAGGCGGCACGCTGTCGCTGACCGCGCTGATCGCGCTGGTCATCGCGCTCTGGTCGGCGAACGGGGGCACCAAGGCGCTGATCGAGGCCCTGGGGATCGCCTATGACGCGAAGGAGACACGCAGCTTTCTGCGGCTGAATCTGGTCGCGCTGGGGTTCACGCTGGGGGCCATCGTCCTGGTCATCGTGCTGGGCGTGCTGGTGGGCCTGCTGCCCTTCCTGGTCGACCGGATGGGTCAATTCGGCGAGACGCTGGTCCTGACATTGCGCTGGCCCGCGATCCTGGCGCTGCTGCTGGCGGTGCTGGCGGCAATCTACGCCTGGGCGCCCGACAGGCCGGATGCGGAATGGGTCTGGATCACGCCGGGGGCGGTTGTGGCTGCCATTGGCCTGGTCGCGGCCTCGGCAGGCTTCGGCTGGTATGTCGCAAACTTCGGCAGCTATGACGAGACCTATGGCTCGCTGGCGGCGGTGGTAGTGCTGATGCTGTGGATATGGCTCTCGACGGTGATGGTGCTGGTCGGAGCGGAGATCAACGCCGAACTGGACCGGCGCAGTGCGGTGTATCGGGGCCACGCGCGGCCCGTTCCCGCGGGATAGCGTCCGTCCGCTTTGCACAAGGCCTGTGCGCGCGCTGCGGTGCCGCATCCCTTGCTGCGGCGCGGAACCGGGCACATCTTCCTGACCGGGCCACCGCGGTGGCAAGGAAAGGAAATGTGGGATGTTGCAGGACAAGCTGAACTGGCGCTACGCCACCAAGAAGATGGACCCTTCGCGCAAGGTGCCGCAGGAAAAGGTCGATCGCATCCTGAAGGCGGTGCAACTGGCGCCCACCTCCAGCGGGCTGCAGCCGTTCGAGGTGATCGTGGTGACGAACCCTGAAGTGCGGGCCAAGATTCGCGACGCGGCCTATGGCCAGGCGCAGCTGACCGACGGCAGCCATCTTCTGGTCTTCGCGGCCTGGGACAACTACACCGATGCGCGCGTCGAGGGCGTGGTGCAGCAGATCGCTGCCGAGCGCGGCGGGATGACCGATTCCGTGCGCGGCTATTATGACGGGCTGAAGGCCATGTTCCTGCCGCGCAGCGCGGAAGAGAACTACCAGCACGCGGCGCGGCAAGCCTATATCGCCTTTGGCGTGGCGCTGACGGCGGCGGCGATGGAAGAGGTGGATTCGACGCCGATGGAAGGCTTCGACCCGGCCAAGGTGGATGAGATCCTCGGCCTGCGCGCCCGCGGGCTGCGGTCGGTCACGCTGATGCCGCTGGGCTACCGCGCGGCGGAAGGCGACTGGCTGGCCGGGATGAAGAAGGTGCGGCGGTCGCTGGACGAACTGGTCACCGAAGTCGCCTGAGGCTTCGCGCCCAGATATTCGGACAAGGGAAAGGCAGGGCGGCGTCCCTGCCTTTTCATTTTCGTCCGGCGGCGGAATGGACCTGCGCGGCCTTCCCTTCTGCTTGCCCCGCAGGGCCAATGCGTCTATAGCCCGCCCATCCTGAAAGGACTCGAGTCCGCCGGTTCACCGGTCGGAGGTGTTTTTCCATTCAGGGCCAAGACCGGCGGAGCCAACCGCATGGCCAGTGAAAACACGAGAAAAGGAAACTGATCTATATGTGCGCTAAAGCAAGCATGGAAGACTTCGAAGCCCTGTTGAAGGAAAGCTTCGAGATCGACACCCCTGAAGAGGGCACTGTCGTCAAGGGCAAGGTCATCGCCATCGAGGCGGGCCAGGCCATCATCGATGTCGGCTACAAGATGGAAGGCCGCATCGACCTCAAGGAATTCGCGAACCCCGGCGAACAGCCCGACATCAATGTCGGCGACACTGTCGAGGTCTATCTGGACCGCGTGGAGAATGCGCGCGGCGAAGCCCAGATCAGCCGTGAGAAGGCCCGCCGCGAGGAAGCCTGGGACCGTCTGGAAAAAGCCTATGCCGCCGAACAGCGCGTCGATGGCGCGATCTTCGGCCGCGTTAAGGGCGGCTTCACCGTCGACCTGGGCGGTGCCGTGGCCTTCCTGCCCGGCTCGCAAGTCGACGTGCGTCCGGTGCGTGACGCCGGCCCGCTGATGGGCATGAAGCAGCCGTTCCAGATCCTGAAGATGGACCGTCGCCGCGGCAACATCGTCGTGTCGCGCCGTGCGATCCTAGAAGAAAGCCGCGCCGAACAGCGCGCCGAAGTCATCGGCAACCTGACCGAAGGTCAAGTCGTCGACGGCGTGGTCAAGAACATCACCGAATACGGTGCCTTCGTTGACCTCGGCGGTGTGGACGGCCTTCTGCACGTCACCGACATGGCCTGGCGCCGCGTCAACCACCCGTCGGAAATCCTGTCGATCGGCGAGACCGTCAAGGTTCAGGTCATCAAGATCAACAAGGAAACCCACCGCATCAGCCTGGGCATGAAGCAGCTCCAGTCCGATCCGTGGGATGCCGTCGAGAAGATGTATGCCATCGGCACGGTCCACAAAGGCCGCGTCACCAACATCACCGACTACGGCGCCTTCGTGGAGCTGGAAGCGGGGGTCGAGGGCCTGGTTCACGTGTCCGAAATGTCCTGGACCAAGAAAAACGTGCACCCCGGCAAGATCGTCTCCACCTCGCAAGAGGTCGAGGTCATGGTGCTGGAAATCGACAGCGCCAAGCGTCGCGTCTCGCTTGGCCTGAAGCAGACCCAGCGCAACCCGTGGGAAGTCTTCGCGGAAACCCACCCGGTGGGCAGCGCGATCGAAGGCGAAGTCAAGAACATCACCGAATTCGGTCTGTTCGTGGGCCTCGACAACGACATCGACGGGATGGTTCACCTTTCCGACCTGTCGTGGGACCAGCGCGGCGAGGAAGCGATCCAGAACTACCGCAAGGGCGACGTGGTCAAGGCCGCCGTCACCGAGGTGGACGTGGAGAAAGAGCGTATCTCGCTGTCCATCAAGGCTCTGGGCGACGACACCTTCACCGATGCCGTCGATGGCGTGAAGCGGGGGGCGATCATCACCGTCACCGTGACCGCGATCGAGGATGGCGGGATCGAGGTCGAGTACAACAGCCAGAAGTCCTTCATCCGCCGTTCGGACCTGTCGCGCGACCGCGCAGACCAGCGTCCCGAACGCTTCCAGGTGGGCGACCATGTGGATGTCCGCGTGACCAACATCGACCCGAAGACCCGCAAGCTGGGCCTGTCGATCAAGGCGCGCGAGATCGCGGAAGAGAAGGAAGCCGTCGAACAGTATGGCTCGTCCGATTCGGGCGCCTCGCTGGGCGACATCCTGGGTGCGGCCCTGAAGGACCGCAGCTAGTTCGCGGCCCTTGCCCTGTGATTGAACGGAAAGGCCCCGCCACAAGCGGGGCCTTTTCCTTTCGTCCAAGTCCCCGTTTTTATTTGCCGTACCGCAAATCCTGCCGTTATAGTCTTGCCAGAACAAGATGGTGGCGGTCCCTGCCAGGGCCGAACCACAGGGGGGACTACGGATGATCCGTTCGGAACTGATCCAGAAGATCGCGGATGAGAACCCGCATTTGACCCAGCGGCATGTCGAGCGGATCGTCAACACGGTCTTCGAGGAAATCATCGAGGCGCTGGCCAAGGGCGACCGGGTGGAACTGCGCGGCTTCGGGGCTTTCTCGGTCAAGGCCCGCGACGCCCGGGTGGGCCGGAACCCGCGGACGGGCGAGGCGGTGAAGGTCGACGACAAGAAGGTGCCCTTCTTCAAGACCGGCAAGCTTCTGCGCGACCGGCTGAACGGCAAGTAACCCCGCTTCGCCTTGCGCCCGGCGGGGATCGGGCCGATATTGGACCCGGAACCCTGGGGCGCCGAACCATATGATCCGTTATCTTAGACTGCTGCTTCTGGCCCTTTTGGGCGTGGCCCTTCTGACCGTGGCGCTGGCCAACCGTGCGTCGGTGCCGGTGCGGCTTCTGCCCGAGGACATGGCCGCCCTGACCGGGCTGACCTGGGCGATGGAACTGCCGCTGTTCCTGGTCATCTTCGGCGGGATCATCGCCGGGGTGCTGATCGGTTTCGTCTGGGAATGGTTCCGCGAACACGGCCACCGCGCTACCGCCAGCCAGAAATCGCGCGAGGTCACGCGGCTGGAACGGGAGCTTGCGGTGTTGAAGGATTCCACCTCGGTCCCGCCGCAGGACGAGGTGCTGGCGCTTCTGGACAAGCGTTGATGCAAAAGGTCCGGGTCAAGATCTGCGGGCTGAAAACGCCCGGGGATGTGGCTGCCGTGGTCGCGGCCGGGGGCGCCTATGCCGGGTTCAATTTCTTCCCGAAATCCCCGCGCCGCGTGATGCCGGACGAGGCCCGCGCCCTTGCGCTGTCGATGCCCGACGGGTTGTGCAAGGTGGCGCTGCTGGTCGATGCCGACGACGCCACGCTGGACGCCATCGTGCGGGCGGTGCCCCTGGACATGCTTCAGCTTCATGGCCGCGAAACCCCGGCTCGCGTGGCCGAGATCAAGGCGCGGCATGGCTTGCCGGTGATGAAGGCGCTTGGGGTGGCCGAAGAGGGCGACCTTGCCCCGCTGCTGGACTACCAGCTGGTCGCCGACCAGATCCTGATCGACGCCAAGGCCCCGAAGGATGCGGTCCTGCCGGGCGGCAACGGGCTGACCTTCGACTGGCGGCTTCTGGTCGGGCGGAAATGGCTGAAGCCCTGGATGCTGGCGGGCGGGCTGACCCCTGACAACGTGGCGCAGGCGGTCCGGCTGACCGGCGCGCGGCAGGTCGACGTGGCCTCGGGCGTGGAAAGCGCGCCGGGGGTGAAGGATCCGGCAAGGATCGCGGCCTTCGTCGAGGCCGCGCAGGGTACGCGCGGCGGCGTGCCGATCCTGCGATGACCGAGCTCCGCTTCCGCGACGCCACCCGCGCCGATGTGCCCGCCATTGTGGCGCTGCTGACCGACGATCCCCTGGGCAAGGGGCGCGAGGGGGCGGAGCCGCAGGCCTATCTGGATGCCTTCGACGATATCGCCGCCAACCCGATGCACCAGCTGATCGTCGGTGAAGCGGAAGGCCGCATCGTCGCCTGCTGCCAGCTGACCATCCTATCCGGCCTGTCGCGCGGCGGCGGTCGGCGGGCGCTGGTCGAGGCGGTGCGGGTGGCCTCGGACCTGCGCTCGCAGGGCATCGGCGCGCTGCTGATGGCAGAGTGCGAGACCCGCGCCCGGGCGGTGGGCTGCACGATCATCCAGTTGACGACCGACCGCAGCCGTCAGGATGCGCACCGCTTCTACGAACGGTTGGGCTACGCGGCCTCGCATCTGGGGATGAAGAAGCCGCTTTGACGCCGCCTGCGATGGGCGCTAGATGCAAGGACAGCAGCGAGGGGGCAGAAATGGCCGAGGACGGGTTGAACAGCTTCATGACCGGGCCGGACGAGGCAGGGCGGTTCGGTCTCTTCGGGGGTCGCTTCGTCAGCGAGACGCTGATGCCGCTGATCCTGGAGCTGGAAGAGCGCTACAACTTCGCCAAGACCGACCCGAGCTTCTGGGCCGAGATGGATGATCTCTGGAAGCACTATGTCGGGCGGCCCTCGCCGCTCTACTTCGCGCCCCGCCTGACCGAACACCTCGGCGGTGCCAAGGTCTACATGAAGCGCGACGAGCTGAACCATACGGGCGCGCACAAGATCAACAACGTGCTGGGCCAGATCATCCTGGCCCGCCGGATGGGCAAGACCCGGATCATCGCCGAGACGGGTGCGGGCCAGCACGGGGTGGCGACAGCCACGGTCTGCGCCAAGTTCGGGCTGAAATGCGTGGTCTACATGGGCGCGCATGATGTGGAGCGGCAGGCGCCGAACGTGTTCCGCATGAAGCTCCTGGGCGCCGAGGTCATTCCGGTGACAAGCGGCCGGGGCACGCTGAAGGATGCGATGAACGACGCTCTGCGCGACTGGGTGACGAACGTCCGCGACACGTTCTACTGCATCGGTACGGTGGCAGGCCCGCATCCCTATCCGGCCATGGTGCGCGACTTCCAGTCGATCATCGGCAAGGAAGTGCGCTGGCAACTGGCCGAGCAGGAGGGCGACGGTTGCCTGCCCGACGTGGTGGTCGCGGCCATCGGCGGCGGGTCGAATGCGATGGGGTTGTTCTTCCCCTTCCTTGACGATCCCTCGGTGCGGATCGTGGGCGTGGAAGCAGGCGGGAAGGGCGTAGACGACCGGATGGAGCATTGCGCCTCTCTCACCGGCGGGCGTCCGGGCGTGCTGCACGGCAACCGGACCTATCTGTTGCAGGATGCGGACGGGCAGATCCTCGAAGGCTTCTCGATTTCTGCGGGCCTCGACTATCCCGGCATCGGGCCGGAACATTCCTGGCTGCATGATGTGGGCCGCGCGGAATATGTCAGCATCACCGATGCCGAGGCGCTGGAGGCGTTCCAGCTGTGCTGCAAGCTGGAGGGTATCATCCCGGCGCTGGAACCCAGCCATGCGCTGGCGCAGGTGATGAAGCTGGCGCCGACGCTGCCCAAGGACAAGATCATCGTGATGAACATGTGCGGGCGCGGCGACAAGGACATCTTCACCGTGGCCAAGCATCTGGGCGTGACGATGACGGTTTGACCGGCATAAACTCAGGTTTATCCATCTTCCCCCTGGGTTTATTGCCCCCGGACTAAACCCCTGGACAATTTCCCCTGGTCCGCGGCCGTGGCTGGTTTGCCATGTGCCGACAGGGCACGGAGCCCGGGTCCGATATGGACCCTCGAACCGGAAAGGGATCGACGATGAAACTGATGATGATGGCCGCAGGCTTCAGCATCTGGGGTGGCATGGCGCTGGCGGCGGTGGATACCGACGCGCTGGTCGCCGACCTGCAGCGGCAGGGCTACAGCTGGATCGAGGTAAAGCGGGGGCCGACCCAGATCGAGGTCGAGGCCGTCCGTGGCACGAATAAGATCGAGACGGTCTACGACATCGCCACCGGGGCGGTTCTGGATCATGAGACCGACCGCGCCTCGCGCCGCGAACAAAGCCGGACCGGGGTCAAGGTCCGGGACAGCCTGCGTGACTTCGAAGACCGCGACGACGATGATCATTGGGATGACGATGACCGCCGGGATGATGACCGGGATGATCGCCATGACCGCGACGATGATCGGGACGACCACGACCATGATCGGGATGACCACGACCATGATCGGGATGACCACGACCATGATCGGGGTGACCGCGGCGGCCGGGATCGTGACCGCGACGACGACTGAGCCGCCGATGGGCGGTCCCTTGCGCGCCCCGGTCTTGCCGGGGTGTCGCAGTTGGGCAAGGATGGCCTGACAAGGCGGAGGCACAAGATGAGGCGCAGGGTCTTTCTGGCCGCGCTGCTGGGCGGGATCGCAATGGCGGGAGCGGCACAGGCGCGCGATCCAGTCGACGCGATCGTGCGCGAACTGAAACGCAACCGCTATCGTATCGAAACCGTCAGCCGCACCTTCCTCGGCCGTATCCGCATCCTCGCCAGCAGGGATGGCGGACGGCGCGAGATCATCGTCAACCCCGCGACCGGCGAGATCCTGCGCGACCTTTGGGTGGCGCGCGGACATGGCGACGGGGACTGGGACGACCTGGAGGAAGGCGGCGGCGACCGCTCCAGCGACCGGGGCGATGACGATGACGACGACGACGATGATGATCGCGACGATCACCACGACCGGGATGGCAAGGGTGGCAACAGAGGCGGCGATGACGACTGATCGCGCCAGCCACGGAGAGCCCGCATGAGACGCCCCTGGGTGCTTGCGCTGGTCTTCGTCGTGCAGTTTCTCTGCGCGCTGTTCTTCGTGTCCGACATCCTCGCCTCGGTGCTGGGCCTGCCGCTGGGCCCGATGCCCTGGGAGCTGCGCGAGTTGCTGGAGGTCGGCGCCGCCTGCGGCCTGTTGCTTGGCCTTGGCCTTGGCCTTGGCGGGCTGGCGCTGCGCCGCGCCCTGCGCGACAGGCACCGCGCCGAGGAGAGCCTGCGCCGCGCCTCGGGTGCTTTCCACGATCTGCTGCAGGAACGCTTCGCCGAATGGGCGCTGACCTTGGCCGAGCGCGATGTGGCGCTCTTCGCCATCAAGGGCCTGTCCACCGCGGAAATCGCCGCCCTGCGCCAGACCAGCGAGGGGACGGTGAAGGCGCAGACCAATGCGATCTACCGGAAGGCGGGGGTCAGCGGACGCCCGCAGCTCCTCAGCCTGTTCATCGACGACCTGATGCGCGACGACGGCACGATCCGCCCGCAACTCTCGCTGCCGGCACCGGGCGAGCACCGGGCACTTCCGGCGAAATAGGATCAGCGCAGACTGGGGGGCCCCGGGCGATCGTTGTCGAGCAGCCCGTAGCGCAGCCCCGCGCCGATGCGGTGGGCCAGCGCCGACCATTGCGCGGCGGCCTCAGCGGGCAGTTCCAGCTTCAGGACGCTGTCGAACAGGCCGAGCCAGACCTCGAACATCGGCGGCCGGACATTGCCCGCGTCGCGGTGGGCGGCGAGCGGGTTCCCGTCGTAGACCCGTTCGTGCAGGATCGCGTTCCGCCAGAAGCGGGCGATCTTCTCCTCATGCGCGGGCCAGTCGGTGACATGGGCGGCGAAGACCGGGCCGAGGCCGGGGTGCTGCCGGACTGCGGCGTAGAAGGTCGCGACGACGCGGGCGATCTGGTCTGGCGAGATGTCGAAGCGGGGCGGGATCATGGGTCAGATGTCGCGCCGGACAAGGCCTGAGTCCAGCCGGTCAGTCGGTGGCGTATTGCCGCAGGATTTCCAGCGGCACCACGGCGAGCGTGGCCTGGTGCGTGGCGGCAAGACGGACCTGCGGGGCCGCGCCTTCGTCATGCGCCTGCAGGAAGCGCGAGGCGCAGAGGCACCACTGGTCGCCGGGCTTCAACCCCTGGAAGCCGTATTTGGGCTGCGGGGTGGAGAGGTCGTTGCCGAGGTATTTCGACAGCGCCAGGAATTCGGCCGTCATCAGGGCGCAGACGGAGTGGAGACCGCGGTCCATCGGGCCGGTGTTGCAGCAACCGTCGCGGAAGAACCCGGTGACGGGGTCGGTGGAGCAGGGCTGGAGCGCCTCTCCAAGAACGTTGAGCGAGGGGAGTTTCATGGGCTCAGAATGGCAGGTCGGGGGCCGGTTGTCGAGGGCGCCCCGCGTGGCGCCCGGTTCGACCGCAAGGAAATCAACAGCTTGGTTGCGGGCGGCGGCCCCCAGGCCTAGCGGCGTCCCGCGACAGGGGGGATCAGGTCGCCGGAGACCAGGGCCGTGAGAATGCGCGGCAGGGGCCAGACCCGGGACAGGGGAGACAGGACATGGTCGCGCAGGAGGGGGAGGGCGCGCCTGTGCGACTGGTATTGCGGGGTGAAGGCGGCGCTGAGGGCCTGGTAGAGGCCAAGGTGCCAGCGCCGGGAGCGATGGTAGGCGGGAAGCGCCTTCTCCAGCGGCTGGCGCAGGGCAAGGGCCAGGGCAAAGGCATCGAGAAGGGCCATGTTGGCCCCCTGGCCCAGTTGCGGGCTGGCCCGGTGCGCGGCATCGCCGATATGGACCAGACGGTTGGCGTAGGGCCGGGCAAGGCTGCCGTGGCTGTAGCGGGCCGGGGTGAGCCGGGTCTTGTCGGTGATCCCGGTCAGGAAGGGCTGCATCGCGGGCCAGAAGGCGGCGACCTCGGCCTTCCAGTCCTGAAGGTCCCGGTCGGGCCAGGCGTCGAGTTCGGCAGCGGAGAGCGACCAGAAGACGGCGGCCCTGGGGGTCGGGTCGCCGGGAAGCCGCCCGATGGGAAGGATGCCGGCCATGCGGCGGGCGGCGAGGTAGCGCTGGCGAAGCTCGGTTCCGGGCAGGTCGGTCCCGGGCCAGGGAACATCGGCCCAGACGGCTCCGAACGGGAGGGGCCTGGCTGTGAGCCGGGAGAGCCGCGAGCCCGCGCCGGAGGCATCGACGATCAGGTCGAAGGGCCCGTGGCTGCCATGATCGGTGACGAGGTGGATCGCCCCCGGCGTCTCCAGCGTATCGGTGGCGGTGTGGCCGGTGAGCGGCGTGACGCCCGCACGGGTGGCGGCCTGCCAGAGGACATGGAAGAGCGCGGCCCGGTGCAGGGCCAGGCCGGGCTGGTCCGGGCGGTAGGCGACATCGAGCGCGATACGGCTTCCGGAATGGCCGAGCATCCGGGTGAGATGGGCGCCCAGGGCGCGGGCCTCGTCCCCGGCGCCGAGGCTGTCGAGGACGGCAAGGCCGACGGGCTGCACGACAAGGCCGGAGCCGAGGGGGCGCGGGGTTGCGAAGCGTTCGTAGAGCGTGACGCTGTGGCCGTCCTGCGCAAGCAGGGCGGCGGCGGCAAGGCCGCCGATTCCGGCCCCGGTGATGGCGATGCGGTAGGTCATGGGGCGAAGGGGTGGCAGGGGTTTGCGGTTCTGGCAAGGCCGGGTCTTGTCGCAGGCGGGGTTCGAGACGGAGCGCTGGCGCGCAAGTTTCTTGTCTCGTCGTCGGGGCTGCGCCCTCCTCCTCGGATGCTTGGGGGTTTTCCACCCCCAAACCCCCGGAGGATATTTGTCACCAGGTGAAAGGGCCTTGGGGCGGGCTGGACCCTGCATGGGCCTTTGTCTATAAGGCCGCCATGCAGATGTGGCGGGTCGTTCGGTCGCGAATTACTTGCCCGGCGGGCTGAGGCCTGGCCGGGTTTCTTCGTCTTGCCGCTGGCCCGTGATGGGCCGACCTGCCCTTGAGCCTTGAGGTTTCCCTGCCATGTGCGCCGATACTGCTGCCCCCCCGTCCGATACTGCCGTCGACTACCGCGACACCGTCTTCCTGCCCGAGACCACCTTTCCGATGCGGGCGGGCCTGCCCCAGCGCGAGCCGGAGTGGCTGGCGCGGTGGGAGCGGATCGGGGTCTATGACCGGCTGCGCGAGCGGGCGGCCGGGCGGGCGCCCTTCGTGCTGCACGACGGCCCTCCCTATGCCAACGGGCACCTGCACATCGGCCATGCGCTGAACAAAGTGCTGAAGGACATGGTGGTGCGCAGCCAGCAGATGATGGGCCGCGACGCCCGTTATGTGCCGGGCTGGGACTGCCACGGGCTGCCGATCGAGTGGAAGATCGAGGAGCAGTACCGCGCCAAGGGGCTGAACAAGGACGACGTGGATACGGTCGCCTTCCGCCAAGAATGCCGCCGCTTCGCCGAGGGCTGGATCGACGTCCAGCGCGAGGAGTTCAAGCGGCTGGGGGTCACGGGGAAATGGGACCGGCCCTACCTGACGATGGACTATCACGCCGAGGCGGTGATCGCCGACGAGTTCATGAAGTTCCTGATGAACGGGACTTTGTATCAGGGCTCGAAGCCGGTGATGTGGTCGCCGGTGGAGAAGACCGCTCTGGCCGAGGCGGAGGTCGAGTATCACGACCATACGAGCCATCAGGTCTGGGTGCGGTTCAAGCCGTGGATGGTGCCGCAACAGAATGATCTGGACCTCCGGTCGCAGGACGATCTGCGCAAGGCTTCGGTTGTGATCTGGACCACGACTCCTTGGACGATCCCGCAGAACCGCGCCGTCGCCTTCAATCCTGCTATCGAGTATGGCTTGTTCGAGGTCCAGGAAGTTGGGGACAACTCGTCTGCCGCGGTCGGTGAAACGCTCGTTCTCGCCAACAAGCTGGCAGAAGGCGTAATGGCTGCGGCAAAGGTCACGCGCTTTGAAAAGTTGCGTGATGTTCCCGCAGTCCAACTGGAGCAGATGGGACTAGCGCATCCATTCCGAGGCATTGCCGACGCCGAGGGCAAGAAAGTGGACGAGTGGGACTATGACGTTCCCATGCTCCCCGGCGACCATGTCACCGACGATGCGGGGACGGGGTTCGTGCATACCGCGCCCTCCCACGGCGACGACGACTACCAGCTGGGCGTCAAGTTCCAGCTGCCGATGACCTACAACGTCGAGGCGGACGGGTCGTATCGCGCGGACCTGCCCTTGTTCGGCGGGCAGCATATCATCACGCCCGAGGGCAAGGAGGGACCGGCGAACGTGTCGGTCATCAAGCAGCTGGCCTATTCCGGCGCGCTTTTCGCCAAGGGCAAGCTCAAGCATTCCTATCCGCATTCCTGGCGGTCGAAGGCTCCGGTGATCTACCGCAACACGCCGCAATGGTTCGTCGCCATCGACCGCAAGCTGGATGACGGCATGTCGACCTATGGCGACACCATCCGGCGGCGGGCGCTCAACTCGATCAACCAGCTGGTCGAGTGGACCCCGGCCACGGGGCGCAACCGGCTCAATTCGATGATCGAGGCGCGGCCCGACTGGGTGCTGTCGCGCCAGCGCGCCTGGGGCGTGCCGCTGACCTGCTTCGTCAGGAAGGGTGCGCGGCCGGATGCGCCGGACTTCCTGCTGCGGAACCCCGAACTCAACGCGCGGATCAAGGCAGCCTTCGAGGCCGAGGGCGCGGATGTTTGGTATGTGCAAGGATTCAAGGAGCGGGTGCTGGACGGCCTCGTGGACCCGTCGGATTATGAACAGGTCTACGACGTGCTGGACGTCTGGTTCGATAGCGGCTCGACCCATGCCTTCGTGCTGCGCGACCGCGAGGACGGGGCGGCGGACGGGATCGCCGACCTGTACCTTGAGGGCACCGACCAGCACCGCGGCTGGTTCCATTCCTCGATGCTTCAGGCCTGCGGGACCATCGGCCGGGCGCCCTATCGCGGGGTGCTGACCCACGGCTTCACCCTGGACGAGAAGGGCATGAAGATGTCCAAGTCGCTGGGGAACACGGTCGCGCCGGAAGAGGTGATCAAAGACTACGGCGCCGATATCCTGCGGCTCTGGGTGGCGCAGTCTGACTATACGGTCGACCTGCGGATCGGGAAGGAGATTCTGAAAGGGGTCGCCGACAGCTACCGCCGCCTGCGCAACACGATGCGCTACATGCTGGGGGCGCTGGCGGGATTCAGCGAGGCCGAGCGGGTGGAACCGGCCGAGATGCCGGAGCTGGAGCGCTGGGTGCTGCACCGGCTGAGCGAGCTGGATGAAGAGGTGCGGGCGGGCTATGCCGCCTATGACTTCCAGGGGGTGTTCCAGAAACTCTTCACCTTCTGCACCACGGACCTGTCGGCGGTCTATTTCGACATCCGCAAGGACAGCCTTTACTGCGACGCGCCGACCAGCCTGACCCGCCGGGCCTGCCGGACGGTGATGGACATCCTGTTCCACCGGCTGACCACCTGGCTGGCCCCGGTCCTGGTCTTCACGATGGAGGAGGTCTGGCTGGAGCGGTTCCCGGGCGAGGACAGCTCGGTGCATCTGGTCGACTTCCCGGAAACCCCGGCGGCTTGGCGCGACGCGGCGCTGGCAGCGAAATGGGAGACGATCCGCGACGTGCGCCGCGTGGTGACGGGGGCGCTGGAGGTGCAGCGGACGGCGAAGGTGATCGGGGCGAGCCTGGAGGCCGCGCCGGTCGTGTTCGTCACGCCCGAGATGATGGCGCTGCTGGAGACGGTGAGCTTCGAGGAGGTCTGCATCACCTCCTGCATCTGGCTTTCGACGAAGCCCGCGCCGGAGGGCATTTTCGCGCTGGCCGAGGTGCCGGGCGTGGCGGTGGCGTTCGAACTGGCCAAGGGCCAGAAATGCGAACGTTGCTGGCGGGTGCTGCCGGATGTGGGCAGCCACAAGCACCCGGGCACCTGCCAGCGCTGCAACGACGCGTTGGGCTGAGGGAAAGGCTTCGCCGGGGATGGACACCCCCGGCGAAGAGTCAGACCGGAATGCCTACGGGGAGACCGCGGGGCGCCGGCGTCGAAGGAAAGCGAAGGGCCTTGGCCCGCGCCTCGGCGACGGTTTCGCCGTGGTGCATGGCCAGAAGCTCGGCGCGGGTCAGGCCGATGTCGTCCAGAAGATGGTCATCCTCGCGCTCCAGCAGGAACGCGGTCGAACGGCGCAGCTGCGAACGGGCGAAGAGGCGGGCGAACATGATCTGGACTCCTTGGGTTTGCAGGCCAGAGATAGGGCCGGGTTTGACATTTCACAAACGAATAGGTTTGATGGGTGACATAAATCCGACTCATGGGTGAGTGATGCAACCGCTGGACAGCGACCTGATGCGCAGCTTCCTTGCGGTGGCGGACAGCGGGTCGGTCACGGCGGCGGCGGGGCGGCTTTACCGCACGCAATCCGCGGTCAGCCTGCAGGTCAAGCGGCTGGAGGACAGCCTGGGCCAGCCGCTGTTCGAGCGTCAGGCGCGGGGGGTGGTTCTGACGCCGAGGGGCGAGCAACTGGTGCCCTATGCCCGCCGCGTGGTGGCTTTGCTGGACGAGGCGGCGGTCGCGCTGCGGGAGAAGCCGCTGGTCGGGCCGGTCCGGGTGGGGATTTCCGACGAATATTCCGGCACGGTGCTGCCACGCGCGCTGGCCGCCTTCGACGAGCGGCACGAGGGGGTGCAGGTCTCGGTCCGGGTGGATCATTCGACGGCGCAGATCGCGGCGCTGGAGGCGGACGAGATCGACATCGGGGTGATCTACGACTGGGCCTATGTGCAGGAGGGCGAGGTGTTGTGCATCGACCCGACGGTCTGGGTGACGTCGCTGACCCATGCCCAGCATCTGCGCCGCCCGGTGCCGGTGGCAGTCTATTTCCGGTCGGAGTGGAGCCGGGACTATGCCGAGCTGTCGCTGGACCGGCAGGGCATCGACTGGCGCGCGGCCTGGTCCTGCGACATGGCGGGGGGCTTCCGGGTGGCGGTGACGAACGGGATGGCGATCGCGCCCCTGTCGCGGAGCACCATTCCGGCGGGTTGCCGGGAGCTGACGGCAGAGGACGGATTCCCCATGGTCGACAACGCCCGGGTGGTCCTGCGGCGCAACCCGCGCGGGACCTCTCCGGCGGTGGAGGGGATGGCCGAGGTCCTGCGGGCGGCCTTTGCGCCGCTTGCGCGGGGGGCGGCGGCGTGATCCGCGCCGGGCTGGTCGGTCCGTTCGGGCCGGTGGCGCTGGTCGAGCGCGACGGGCTTCTCGTCGGGCTGGAATGGCGGCTGCCCGCGGTTTCCGGGCGGACGGCCCTGCTGGCCGAGGGTCTGGCGCAGCTTCAGGCCTATTTCGCGGGGCGGCTGAAGCGGTTCGACCTGCCGATGGACTGGGGGTCGGGACTGAATGCCGCCGTGCGGCGGGCGATGGCCGAGATCCCCCATGGCGAGACGCGCACCTATGGCCAGATCGCGAAACAGGTGGGCGCCGCGCCGCAGGCAGTGGGGCAGGCCTGCGGGGCGAACCCGCTGCCAATCCTGATCCCCTGCCACCGGGTGACGGGGACCGACTGGTTCGGCGGCTTCTCGGCGCCGGGGGGCGTGGAGACCAAGGCGGCGCTTCTGCGCCACGAAGGGGCGCTGCTGTTATGATCCTGACTTGCCTTTGCCGCCCGGGCGACGGAAGAGTGCGCCCAGTCGCTGCAAGGGAGAAAAGTGATGAGTTCCACCGCAATGCCTTTGGGTCGCATGCTGGCGATCTTTCTGGGTATTCTTGTCGCCGCCAATGTGGCCTTGGGCGCGATTGGCACCTATTTCCCCGACCTGCCCATTCCCTCGGCGATGGGCATCATCCTGGCGATGGTCGCCGCCATGTCGGCGGGACAGTCCGGCACCAAGGCCGTCAACCGGCGCCTGAGCTTCAATGAGAAAGCCACCTTCGCCGTGCTGGCGACAGTGCTTTCGGGGGTTCTGGGGATCGGCATCTTCTGGGCGATGTTCGCGTATCTGGGCATTCCCTTCACGCTGGAGAATGTCGTGCTGGCGACCACGGGGGACACGGTTCCTGCCGCAGAGATCCGCGGGATGCTGATCATCATCGTGCCGATCATTTTCGTCCTCTATGTGCTGATCACCTATTTCGGCGCGGCGATGGGGTCGCGCAACGAGATCAAGCTGCAAGAGAAGCTCGCCGCCAAGGGCAAGTGATCTGACCCTATGAATCGCGCGCCACTGGACCTATCGGCGCGCTTGCGCGCCTGGGGCCGGGGGCTTACGCCTGCATGTGACAGTTCCATGACAGGTGCGTCTTGAGCCTTGGCATCTTCCTGGCAGTCCTTGCGGCGGCCTTCCTCCATGCGCTCTGGAATGCGCTGATCAAGCTGGGGACCTCGAAGGTCGGCGGGATGGTGATCCTGTCAATCGTCGAGGTGCCGATCGGGCTGGCGGTGGTGATGGTGTCGAAGGCCATCGACCCGGCCGCCATCCCCTGGGTGCTGGCGGCGGGTTGCACACACTTCGCCTACAAGTTCTTCCTGACCTATGCCTATGACCGGGGCGACCTGAGCCGGGTCTATCCCATCGCCCGCGGGGCGGCGCCGATGATCGTGGCGCTGTTCGGGGCGGCCTTCCTTGCCGATGCGGTGACGGGCCGGGAATACCTCGCCATCGCGGTGCTGGCGGCGGGAATCCTGCTGATGGCACGGGGGGTGTTTGCCAGCGGCGAGGACCGGCGGCTTCTGCCCTTCGCCATCGGCTCGGCCTGTGCGACGGCGACCTATACGCTGATCGACGGCATGGGCGCGCGGGTCTCGGGCTCGCCCGCCGCCTATGTGGCCTGGGTCTTTGTCGCGGATGGCACGATCTTCACCCTGGGGATGCTGGCCCTGCGCGGCTGGGACGTGATCCCGCGCAACCTTCATGCCTGGCGGATGGGGGCCTTCGCCTCGGCGGCCAGTTACGGGGCCTATGCGGTGTCGATCTGGGCGATGACCATCGCGCCGATTGCCGTGGTAGCGGCGCTGCGCGAAACCTCGATCCTGTTCGCGGTGCTGATCGGCTGGCTGGTCTTCGGCGAGCGGATGACAGGGGAGAAGGCCCTTGCCTCGGTGATCATTGTCGCGGGGGTGATGCTGACGCGGCTGTGACGGCGGCTGCTTGTCGTGCGTCTTCGACTTCTCCTCGCGAGTATGGGGAGCGGCGACGTCATCTACAGTGGATCAGCGCACCCGGCGAATGCCCTCGGGGATGACCTGCTGCGCGATCCCGGCAAGGGCAAGGTAGAGCGAGGTCAGCACCAGCAAGCCTTTCGCCACCGGGCCTTCGTTGAAATCCCACCAGGCGGCCCAGCCGGCCAGCGCGATCCAGGCGATGATCACGCCGAGCGAAAGCTCATACCAGCGGCTGGTGCGCACCGGGTGGATGAACTTGAGGTTTGTGAACATCGTGACCGTCAGCAGGATGACGATCATCAGGATGATGGTCTGGCTCGGCTGGGTCGCAAACAGGACCAGCACGACCATGTTCCAGCAGGCCGGGAAGCCCGCAAAGCTTTTGTCCTTTGTCTTCATGCGGGTGTCGGCGAAATAGACCACCGACCCGTAGCAGATGACGATGATCGCGACCCAGCCTGTCCAGCCATCCAGAAGGCCGGACTTGAACAGGGCATAGGCCGGGATGAAGACATAGGTCAGATAGTCGACGATCAGGTCCATCAGGACGCCGTCATAGGTGGGCCAGTTCTTCCGCACGTCGAAGCGGCGGGCAAGCGGGCCATCGACCCCGTCGACGATCAGCGCGACGACCAGCCAGAGGAACATCAGGCTCCAGTTTTCCTCGACCGCTGCCAGCATGGCGAACATCGACAGGACGGCGCCGGAGGCGGTGAGGAGATGGACGGAGAGGGCTTTGACACGCGGGCTCATGGCTTCTTGATGGCGGATTACGCGGCGGGGCGCAACAGGCTGCTGTCAGGCGCGGGGGTGGGCTTTTTCATACACCTCCATCAGCCGGGCGGCATCGACGGCGGTATAAGCCTGGGTGGTGGACAGCGAGGCATGGCCCAGAAGCTCCTGGATGGCGCGAAGATCGCCGCCGGCCGAGAGGAGGTGGGTCGCGAAACTGTGGCGCAGGGCGTGCGGCGTGGCGGTGGCAGGCAGGCCCAGGCGGAGGCGGGCACGCTCCATCGCCGACTGGATCAGCCGGGGGTTGACCGGGCCGCCGCGCGCGCCGCGGAAAAGGGGGTCGGAAGGCGCAAGGTCGAAGGGGCAGCTTGCGACATAGGCGGCGACAGCCTCGGCGGCGGCGGGCAGGACGGGGACCAGGCGGGTCCTGCCGCCCTTGCCGGTGATGCGAAGGGTCTGGGGCAGCGGATGGTCGGCGCCGGTCAGCGACAGGGCCTCCGAGATGCGGAGGCCCAGGCCATAGAGCAGCGTCGCGATGGCGGTGTCGCGGGCGGCGATCCAGTCCTCGCGGGCGTCGCCGCCGATCTCGTCCAGCATCGTGGCGGCGGCGTCTTCGGAGAGGGGCCGGGGCAGTTTCCGGCGGTGCTTCGGGCCGCGGGCGGAGAGGACGGTGGTGGCGTCGGTGCCGCTGCGGTCGGCGGCCCAGGCGGTGAAACCCTTCACCGCCGAAAGCGCCCGGGCCAGCGAGCGGGGCGAGAGATGGGCGCGTTCCGCCGCCATCCAGGCGCGAAGGTCGGACTGCGTGGTGCGGGCGACGGTGGCCAGCCCCTCGGCCCCGCCGCGATGGGCGGAAAGGAATTTCAGGTAGCGGGCGACATCACGGCGATAGGCCTCGATCGTGTTCGCCGCCGCCCCTTCAAGCGCCGCAAGCTGTTGAAGCCATTGCGAAAGCGCCGCCCCTAGTGCGGGCGCGAGGAAGGGATCGCTCAGCCCAGCCACCGGCGCATCGTCCGTTCGAAGACCCCGGCGAAGAAGGCGAGAAGATCGGTGCCGTGGGTCGACTTGAACTGGTTCGGGTCCTCGGAGGCGAAGACCAGCATGGCGGGCAGGCGGTTCGGGCCGAGGTCGAGTTTCATCAGCGCTTCGGACTGGAAATCCTCGGCGCGGTCGCCGTAGAGGGTGGCGGCCAGTCCGGTGATCGAGCGCAGGACGACGGGGCGGCCGGGGCCGTTGCGGCCGTTGGTCAGGTAATTGCCGACGAAGCCCGCCGGTGCGACCTGCAGCACCTCGCCAAGGCGTCGGAGGGTCGGGTCGGTGCTGCTGTCCTCCTGCAGCGTCTCCAGCACCAGGCGCACAAAGTCGACCCGCAGGGTCTGGGCGACCTCGGTCGTCAGCGCCTTCATGAAGGCCTCGAAATTCGTCGGCTCCAGCAGCTGCAGCACGGCGCGGTGCACCTGATTTGTCCCGGCCAGATTCTCGTAAGCCGCTGCAATAACTGACCTATGCGTGTCTTCCAGCCGGTCGAGCCTTGTCTCCAGCCGCTGCATGGCGATGCCGCGCAGGTCGACGATATTCGCCCCCATGGCGCGTTCATTGGCGGCGACGAGGGCGTTCATCACGTCGCGGTCTTCCAGAAGCCGCTCGGGCTCGGCAAGGATCAGGTCGCGCAGGTCGGGTTCGATCATCAGGCTGGCTCGGGCGGTTTCGGTCATGCGGTCCGGGCAGTATAGCCGGGCCGCGAAGGGCTTGGCGACAGGGTTGACAGCAGAGGGCAGAGGGGGCGGGCAGGGATGCAACACTGCATCCGGACGGCGTAGGACCCTGGTATGGAAACCGTCCATACGCGCGCAGGCCTCGGCTGCCGTTAACCTTCGGGCGCGAGGATGCGGGCAAAGGAGCCCCGCCCATGCCCGATCTGAAGAAACAGACCCCCCGCCAGCGCGCCCAGATGACCTATATGATGGACGTGATGCGCCGCCTGGAATGGGACCTGCACAACACCATCGAACTGACCGGCCGCATCCCCGAGGAGTGGCACCGGATCGCCACCGCCACGCCAAGGGCGGCGAAGGTGAAGGTCACGCTGGCGCTGGAGGCGGATGTGCTGAAGTTCTTCCGCTCGATGGGCGAGGGCTATGGGCCGCGGATCAACGATGTCCTGAAGAGCTACATGCACGCCCGGCTGGCCGGGGTGATCCGGGGGGCGGAGACCATCGCGCATTACCGGGAGCGGGAGGAGGCCCATGCGGGGGAGAAGCCCGCCTTTGGCGATGTGGCGAAGGTCATGGACGAGGTGGAGGAGGGCGAGGGGTTGGAGACCCTGCGCGCCTGGGCTCAGGACAGGATGCAGAAGCGGGTGGCGGAGGGGGAGGAGCAGGTGTTTACGGGGCCGCTGGTGCGGTGAGGGGGAAACACGCCCCTTGTCCACTATGGCCTGCCTTGACGAAAGAGCGGCCCAGCATCACGCGAGGCTTCACGGTGATGTCTCTCTTCCTGGACCTCCACCCAAAGCTCGTGTGTTCTCGCAATCATGTCGGTAAGTTCTTCGTATGAGTAGCGCGGGCGCCCAGTGAAGAAGTACGGCGTTAGACCTTTTACATATGCGCTCTCTTCCCAGTAATTCAAAACGATCAGGCCGAACTCTCGAAACTCGGCAAGCGCGTCCACAATTAGATGGAAGTTCATTGAAAAAACGAAATCGCGCGCTCTCTCGGTCAACTTGCCTGACTTGCGCAGATCATAGTACGGAATGTAGCCCTTGCCGCCGGATTCGACTGCGAGGGAGTGGGTCAAACTCACCGAGTTGTCGATCGTAATGCGATGCGCTCGGAAAGGATACTCGATGGCGCTTTGGATAAACGTGCGCCGAAACTCCACAATCGCTTCCGCGCGAAGCTTGTTGGGCAGCTTGTCTTGTTCGCGCCGCATAGACGCAAGGAAGGCCTTTATTGCAGCGGCATCCTCGACCGTGGCATCTGGAAAAAGCGTCAACCGGACGCCATGCAAAGCCAAGATTTCGTTCCGAACTGGATTTAGGGAATGTGGCGGCACGAACGAGCGCTTCCGTTCGAGCATAGGCCTCTGATCTCTCATCGGCATAGTGCAGATGTTAGCCAGGTCGTCCTGCGGTAATTGGTACTTCTTCATCGGTCAGAGCTCCGTTGTCAGGTACACCGCCCGACCGCGCGCTCTGATGCTCTCCCCGCATCAACATGCTGTGGGTTCGATGCTTTAGTATAACATCATCCGTTATGCGTAGGCCCAAAGCAACCCCCTTCTTGGCACTCTCAACGATAGAGTGCCAGGGGCCACCTTCAATGTGTGAAAGATCAACGAGTTGGCGGGCGGACAGGCCGCTTAACCTTGTCACCGTCTCCGCTACATGCCGACACGCTCTTGGATCAGAGAGATTCGCGAGCTCTCTCACTCGACCAGTGAATACTTCCCGATGAAATGCTGGGTCGGTGATGGGCAACCCCTTGAAGTGTTTAAAAGCTTGGTAAACATCAGGATGAACCGGACCGTGCGTCCACGCCTCAAAGTAGCCGGACACAAGGCCCTTTCTGTTCTGGATGAGATAAGATTCGTGACAGAAGTAGAGAAGCTTCTGCAACTCAATTTGGGTGGTGCGCATACGAATCAAGTTCCGTGTTGTTAGCACGAAATTAGCAACTACCCGTGGGTCGTGACCCTCGCTACTCATTCACCTTGTCGCCGAGACTGCTGGCGCTGGACAACATGCGCGCTGCGGACCACATGCGAACCGCTTCCAGCGTGTCTCCAACGCCGTCCCGGTCAAAGGCGGCTAGGCGGGCTTCGGCTAGGCGAAGCTCTTCCTCCGGGATCAACGGGGTGGGCGGGACGCTGTTCATTGGGGAAAGATAGTGTGGATGGGGGTGGGTGTCCATCATAGCGTGGGGGTTGGTGCGCTGTAGCCGCCGGGCCGCGCCCTCCCTCCCCCCGGGAGGGCGCTTTTGCGAGGTCACGCGCAGAACGGCGGTGGGAGGGTTGGCACCATAAAGTGCCTCGCCCGACCGGTGCTGCGCCCGCCCGAGGGAGGGCGCGGCCCTTGTGTCGCTGGGGAGTCGGGGTGAACCCCGACCGACCTGTCATCCTCGCGGAGGCGGGGATCCAGGGTGCGGCGTCGGAGCTGGCTCCCCGCTTTCGCGGGGATGACAGCCGGTGCGGGTGACAGCCGGGCGGGGTGACAGCAAGCTGTGGGGTGGGTGGCCACCCGCCAATCCGGGCTGGGGTCGTGGTGGGTTGAAACCCACCCTACGCGGTACTGCGGAGCGGGCTCTAACCCTGCGAGGTGGAGGAATTCGGGTGAAACCCGGCCTGCCTGTCATCCCCGGGGAGGCGGGGATCCAGGGTGTGGCGTCGGAGCTGGGTCCCCGCTTTCGCGGGGATGACAGTGGTGCGGGTGACAGCAGGTGCTGCGATGACAGCCGGTGCGGGTGACAGCCGGGCGGGATGCCAGCGGGTTCGCCGTCAGATGATCTTCTGACCCGTCTTCGCCCAGTCCTTGGTGAACTGGTCCAGGCCCTTGTCGGTCAGCACATGGCTCGCCAGCGCCTTGATCACCGCCGGGGGCGCCGTCACGACATCGGCGCCGATCATCGCGCAGTCTTTCACATGGTTGGCGGTGCGGATCGAGGCGGCGAGGATCTGGGTCTTGAAGTCGTAATTGTCATAGATCGTGCGGATGTCGCCGATCAGGTCCAGCCCGTCGAGGTTGATGTCGTCGAGCCGCCCGATGAAGGGCGAGATGAAGGTGGCCCCGGCCTTGGCGGCGATCAGCGCCTGGTTGGCCGAGAAGCAGAGGGTGACGTTGACCATGAAGCCCTCGCCCGACAGCACCTTGCAGGCCTTGAGCCCGTCCCAGGTCAGCGGCACCTTCACCGCGATGTTCGGGGCGATGGCGGCGAGGTGGCGGCCTTCGGAGATCATGTCCTCGGCCTTCAGCGCCACGACTTCGGCGGAGACCGGCCCTTCGACGAAGCTGCAGATTTCCTTCGTCACCTCGGCGATGTTGCGGCCGGATTTCAGGATCAGCGAGGGGTTGGTAGTGACGCCGTCGACCATGCCCAGGTCGTGCAGCTCGCGGATGGCGTCGACATCGGCGGTGTCGATGAAGAATTTCATGGGGGTCCTCCTCGGATGGTTGCGGGGGGCGCAACGCGGGGGTTGAATGCTCTCGGGCCGGGGTTTACCGCAAACGGCCGGGCAGGGAAAGGCAAAGGGTTGGCGGATCGGGTCTATCAGGCGGGGGATCTGGTCGGGGTTCTTACCACCGAGCCGTTGGGCCGGGTGCTGGACTATCGCGCGCCGGAGGGGGGCTGCGGCGACGGTGATTTCGTCGAGGTGCCGCTGGGGCCGCGGCGGGTGCTGGGCGTGGTCTGGGGGCCGGGCGAGGGGACGTTCGACCTGGCGCGGATCAGGCCGGTGGGGCGCGTGCTGGAGGCCCGGCCGATGCGGGCCGAGCTGCGGGCGTTCCTGGCCCGGGCGGCGGAATACACGCTGACGCCGCTGCCGGCGATGCTGCGGCTGGCGACGCGGACGCCGGGCCTGGGCGATCCTCCCTCCACGCGGCGGGTCTACCGGCTGGCGGGGCCGGTGCCGAACCAGCTGACCGAGGCGCGGCACCGGGTGGTGGAGGCCCTGCGGGAGTTCGGGGGCCTGCCGGTGACTTTGGGCGAGCTGGTGGAGGCGGCGGGCTGCGGGGCGTCGGTGGTCAAGGGGCTGGTGAAGCTGGGGGTTGTGGCCGAGGAGGACGCGCCGCGCGACACGCCCTATCCGCGGCTGAAGGCCGACCGGGGGATGCGGCTGGCGGGCGACCAGGTGGAGGCCGGGGATGCTCTGGTCGCCGATGTGGCGCGGGGGGCCTATGCGGCGACGCTGCTGAAGGGGGTGACGGGATCGGGAAAGACCGAGGTCTATCTGGAGGCGGTGGCGGAATGCCTGCGTAGCGGCCGGCAGGCCTTGGTGCTGCTGCCGGAGATCGCCCTCACGGCGGAGTTCCTGACGCGGGTCGAGGCGCGGTTCGGGGCGAAGCCGGCGGAATGGCATTCCGGCGTGACGATGACCGAGCGGCGGCGGCTGTGGCGCATGGTCTCGGAAGGCGAGGCGGGGCTGGTGGTCGGCGCGCGCTCGGCCCTGTTCCTGCCGTTCCGCGACCTGGGGCTGGTGGTGGTGGATGAGGAGCACGACACCTCCTACAAGCAAGAGGACGGGGTCTTGTACAACGCCCGCGACATGGCGGTCCTGCGGGCGGCGATCGTGGGCTGCCCGGTGGTGCTGGCCTCGGCCACGCCGTCGCTGGAGACCTGGGCCAATGTCGAGGCGGGGAAGTACCGGCGGCTGGACCTGGGGTCCCGCTTCGGGGCGGCCGAGCTGCCGGAGATGCGGGCCATCGACATGCGGGCCGAGAAGCTGCCGGGGGACCGGTGGATCTCGCCGACTTTGGCCGCGAAGGTGGAGGCCGTGGTCGCGCGGGGCGAGCAGGCGCTTCTGTTCCTGAACCGGCGGGGCTTCGCGCCGGTGACGCTCTGCCGGGCCTGCGGGCATCAGGTGGGCTGCGACCACTGCGACGCCCGGATGGTGGAGCACCGGTTCCAGAAGCGGCTGGTCTGCCACCAGTGCGGGGCGACGAAGCCGGTGCCCCTGGCTTGCCCCGCCTGCGGGGTGGAAGGGCGGATGGCGGCGGTCGGGCCGGGGGTGGAGCGGCTGGCGGAGGAGGTGGCGGCGCGGTTCCCGGCGGCCCGGGTGGCGGTGCTGTCATCGGACCTGTTCGGCTCGGCCCGCGCCCTGAAGGAGAAGATCGCCGAGATTTCGGCGGGCGGGGCGGACATCATCATCGGCACGCAGATCGTGGCCAAGGGGCACAACTTTCCCCTGCTGACGCTGGTGGGGGTGATCGACGCCGACCTCGGGCTGCAGGGGTCGGACCTGCGGGCCGCCGAGCGGACGTTCCAGCTGATGCGGCAGGTCGCGGGCCGCGCGGGCCGGACGGCAGAGCGGAAGGGCGAGGCCTGGTTGCAGACACACCAGCCGGAGCATCCGGTGATCCGGGCCATCCTGGGCGGCGACGAGGAGGCGTTCTGGGCGGTGGAGGCGGCGGAGCGCCGGGCCGCAGGCGTGCCGCCCTATGGAAGGATGGCGGGGATCATCCTGTCCTCGACCGATGTGGCGCAGGTGTTCGACTTCGGGGCCGAGCTGGCCCGGCGCGACGGGCCGTTGAAGCGGATCGGGGCAGAGATCTGGGGGCCTGCGCCTGCACCTATCGCGAGGGTCCGGGGGCGGCACCGGGTGCGGCTCTTGGTGAAGGCGGAGAAGGGCGCGCCGTTGCAGGCGGCTTTGGCGGAGTGGCTGGCGGGGGTCAAGGTACCGAGGGATTTGCGGCTGGCGGTAGATATTGATCCGCAGAGTTTTCTCTAATTTGTAAACGGGCGAACAGGTAAGATGCAGTTTCACTACACACCCCCGCAGACTGAGCTGGAGAAGATGCTTGGCGGATACTTCTGTATCAATGCTATTGGAAAGATTCGGCCCGGCGACGATCAGAGTTTTAAACTATTCTTGAAGTCAGCAGAGCCGCCGCCGCGCTGTGTCGTTTACATTGACTCAAGTGGTGGCGATGTGGACGCAGCTATTGGGATTGGTCGCCTCATTCGTAGTTCATGGTTTGCAACGGATGTTGGACAGTATCAACTTGACTTCCAAAGCCAAAACAGCATGCCGCTAATGCATCGAAAGAAGTTACCTGGCCAATGCCTAAGCGCAGCAACTCTTATGTTCTTGGGCGGGCGACTCAGGTACTTCGACGACAGGTCTGAATTCGGAGTTCACCAATTTGATTTTCCTCAAGCGCAAGGAGAGGAGGTTCCGCGAAACTATTTGGCTCAATCGCAAACATTATCTGCCAAAATGTTTGAGTACATTGACGACATGGGAATTTCGCCACAGTTCCTCTTGCTTTCGGCCGCCACGCCAAGTGATCAAATGCGACTTGTAAGGTGTGAGGATTTGGAGAGAATTGGCGTTGTCACTGGAGGGCAGACTGACGTAAATTGGAGCATAGAAGGAAAGAACGGACTTTCGTATGTGAAGGGGGAACGAGACTCACTCTATGGGCACCACAAGGTGATGCTTGGCTTCAACAATGAGGTAGGTTTCGTATTCTGGGCAGTTATCGAGACACAGGGTAGAGCAGGAGAGCTCCTGGGCTTTTCGCTGGTAGAGGTCGTGCTCAATGGGGAAAGCAAGAGGCTGGACATTAGCTCCCGTGTAGAACGGAAGGAGGAAGGTATTTATACGAATATTTTGGCAAGGATATCGGAGGGTGAAGCAAAGCAGATAGCGTTTTCCGATAGCTTTGGAGTTCAGATCAGATTTTCATCTGAGGCAAGCATGTTTCTCGGTATTGCTGCAATGGATACAAGAGACGGCCAAGAAAAGCTTCGGACGTTCTTCACGAACCACAAGAAGTAGGAAGGCAACGCCTGACCGCCGGGTGGGCGCAGCGACCGTGGGTCTGTGCGTTTTATGGTTCAACCCCTCCCACCGAAGTTCTGCGGGCTCACGGTGCAGAAGCGCCCGCCCGAGGGGGCGGTCGGGCGCTGCCCGGGTCGCTGGTCGCGACTATTCCGGGCGTAGGGTGGTATCGTAGGGTGCGCTACACCGCACCGGCGGATGGTGCGCTGTAAGCGCACCCTACGATGTTCTCCAGACCCGCACCGGCCCCTTCGTCCCCCGCTTCAGGATCCCCTTCGCCTCCAGATCCAGCTGCACGCATTTGACCCACCAGCCTGCCGTCTCGCCGCCGGGGAAAAGCGCTTCGGTCAGGTGCGGCTTGACCGCTGCAATGATCTCGGCGGGGGTCATGCCCGGCGGCTCGGTCGGCACAATGGCAAGGACGGCCTTGCACATCTCGGCGTATTTGGCGGCGTCGACGCGATAGGTCTTGCCGGGCTGGCCGACGTTCTGGACGTCGATCTTGTCTGTCATTGGCTGGCCCCCTTTCGGGACATTCTGCGCGGGGACCGGGGGCCAGGCAACCGAGGACAGGTCAAGGCGTGGTGATCCGGCTGAAACCCGCATTGGGTTCGGCGTTTCGCGCGCTATATTCCCGGTCAGACAATGGAGGTCGCAGATGTTCTTCACGCGCAAGTCGATGGATATGGTCTCGCCGGATCAGGCCCTGCCGGGGCGGGCGGAGCCGTTGCCGACCGCCGAGGTGCATTTCCTGTCGGGCATCCCCCTGAAGTCTCCGGTGCCCGAGGGCATGGCCGAGGCGATGTTCGGGATGGGCTGTTTCTGGGGGGTGGAACGCAAGTTCTGGCAGACCCCCGGCGTCTGGCTGACCATGGTGGGCTATGCGGGCGGATATACCCCGAACCCGACCTACCGGGAGACCTGCACCCAGCTGACCGGCCATAACGAGGTGGTGCGGGTGATCTATGACCCGGCGGTGATCAGCTACGAGGGTCTGCTCAAGATCTTCTGGGAGGGCCACGATCCGACGCAGGGGATGCGGCAGGGCAATGACGTGGGATCGACCTATCGGTCCGGGATCTACACCTATACGCCGGAACAGGCGGAGGCTGCCCAGGCATCCAAGGCGGTCTATCAGCAGGCGCTGACGGCGGCGGGGCGGGGGGCGATCACCACCGAGATCCTGCCCGCGCCGGAGTTCTACTTCGCCGAGGATTATCACCAGCAGTATCTGGAGAAGAACCCCGACGGCTATTGCGGGGTGGGCGGCACCGGCGTGACCTGCCCGATCGGGACCGGCGTGCGCGCTTGACCGGGGCGGGGGCGGGGTCTATCCGGCCCCCGAACCCTGGAGAACGCCCATGCCCACCTATTCCGCCCTGACCACGCTGCCCGGCGAGGATGCCGCACAGGGGCTTGCCGCCGCGATGGAGCGGATGGCGCCCGAACCCACCGGCGTCGGCGTCTTCGAGATCGAGGACGGCTCGGGTCTGTGGGAGGTCGGCGGCTATTTCCTGGAACAGCCGGATGCGGTGATGCTGGAGGTGCTGGCGACGGCCTTCGGCGCGAAGCCCTTCGCCCTGTCGGAACTGCCGGAGGTGGACTGGGTCGCCCATGTGCGGCGCGAGTTGAGCCCGGTCGATGCCGGGCGGTTCTTCGTCTTTGGCAGCCATGACGCGGACAAGGTGCCGTCGGGCCGGGTGCCCTTGCAGATCGAGGCGACCGTCGCCTTCGGGACCGGCCACCACGGTACGACGCTGGGTTGTCTTCTGGCCTTCGACCGGCTGCTGACGGCGGGCTGGCGGCCCGGCCGCGTGGCGGACATCGGCTGCGGGACGGCGGTGCTGGCGATGGCGGCGGCGGCGACCCTTCCGCAAGCGCTGGTCATCGCCAGCGACATCGACCGGGTCGCGGTGGACGTGGCCGAGGCCAATGTCGCGATCAACGGGCTGGACGGCCGGGTCGAATGCCTGGAGGCCGCGGGGCTGGATCATGACAGAATCAGGGCCGCCGGACCCTGGGATCTGGTCTTCGCCAACATCCTGAAGGGCCCTTTGATCGAGCTTGCCCCCGGGATTGCCGCGGCGCTTGCAACCGGTGGTAGAGCCATCCTGTCGGGATTACTCGCTGTGCAAGCAGATTCGGTCGTGGCCGCTTACGTCGCGTCAGGGCTGACGCTCAACAGTCGTGACGATATTGGCGAATGGTCTACGCTGGTGCTACAAAAGTCGTGAAAGCGTGGACAATACCGGGCAGAATCGGGCTCGGGAGCCAGGCTGGCGGAACACGCCGCAATTTCGCCATATCTGTGCGGCAAAAATTCTCTCATCAGGGCTGCTAACCTGGGTGGAATGTGATGTGGGTTGATCCAAATCTTAACGACTTTTACAGCCGCGTTTCGCGGATCGAGAAATCGCACGCCAAGGGCTACGGCTTCGAGGCTGCGGGCACGGTCGGACGCAAGGCGTCAGGCCGCAGCGGGCTGCGCCTGCTGAAACTGGCGAAGCCCCTGGTGCTGGCCCTTGCGGTGGGGGTCGGGGTGAAGGGTGTGATCCACTATTTCGTGGGCGCCCAGACCTATGAAAGCCGCGTCAGTGCGCTGGCCGCCGGTCAGGGTTTCGATCCTGTCGGCGCCTGGCTGATGGAAGCCGATCCGGCCACCCTCTGGCTGTCCGGGCAACTGCAGGCCGTTCTTCCCCGTTGATCCAAGACTGTTGAGTGACGACCATTCATTGAAGAAGGGCCGCATCGGCTGATGCGGCCCCATTTCTCGTTTCATGTCGCCCTTGCGGGCGGGCCGGTCAGCGGCCGATGAATTCGATGTCACCCCGGCACAGGCCGATATCGTCCAGCTCGCGATCCGAGAGCTTGCTCAGCGCCTTGCGGGTGACGCGCGCATCGTTCCAGGCGGCAAACGCCACAGCGACGTTCGACAGGGAGTTGAGGGCACGGTAGGTGGTGATGGCGCCGAGGGGCGCCGGGCGGGTCGTCTCGACAGCGGCCATGGCGTTCATCCTTGTTTTCATTCTGCTCAAAGCAAGGGCTTATTCCCTTGCCCTCCGCCAAATAGTCTTGCTGCAGATGCAAAGCAAGGTAAGGAATGGCATTCCCGCCATGCAGAAGCTGCATGGCGTGTGGCAAAATTTTGTCAAACTTTACAGTATGTTCCGGCGATCATTCCGGGGCGCGTCGCTTTTCTGATCTGCCCCGTCGTATTTTGCAAGTGCAAAATGAACGGGCAGTTCGGGTCGGAGTCCGCGAAAGCCATTGGCGGATGTTCCCTTTTCGTGCTAGCCCTTGTGGCAGGCAGGACAACGGGGACAAGATGCGGGTCATCGGAATTGATCCGGGGCTGAGAAACCTGGGCTGGGGCGTGATCGACGTGGCGGGCTCGCGGCTGGCCCATGTGGCCAATGGCATCTGTCATTCCGATGCGGGGGATGGCGATCTGGCGATGCGGCTTCTCTCGCTCCACGCGCAGCTGACCGAGGTGCTGCGGGCCTGGGCGCCGGAGGCTGCGGCGGTGGAGCACACGTTCGTCAACAAGGATGCGGTGGCGACGCTGAAGCTGGGCCAGGCGCGGGGCATCGCGCTTCTGGTGCCGGCGCAGTTCGGGCTGACGGTCGGGGAATATGCGCCGAATGCGGTGAAGAAGACGGTGGTGGGCGTGGGTCATGCGGCGAAGGTGCAGGTGGACCATATGGTGAAACTGCACCTGCCGGGGGTGAAGGTCGCGGGGCCGGATGCGGCGGATGCGCTGGCGGTGGCGATCTGCCATGCGCATCACGTGCAATCCTCGGGCCGGCTGGCCGCCGCCTTGAGGGCTGCCGAATGATCGGACGGATTTCCGGGCGGTTGGACTGGCGCGGGCCGGACCATGTGCTGATCGACGTGCGCGGGGTCGGCTATATCGTCCATGTCAGCGAGCGGACCCTGGCGGGGATGCCGTCGGTCGGCGAGGCGGTCAGTCTCTACACCGACCTTCTGGTGCGCGAGGACCTGCTGCAGCTATTCGGCTTTCCCTCCATGCTGGAGAAGGAGTGGCACAAGCTTCTGATGACCGTGCAGGGCGTGGGGGCCAAGGCGGCGATGGCGATCCTCGGCACTTTGGGGGCCGAGGGAGTGGGCCGGGCGATCACGCTGGGCGATGCGCGGGCGGTGCAGTCGGCGCCGGGGGTCGGGCCCAAACTGGCGCAGCGGGTGATCCTGGAGCTGAAGGCCAAGGCGCCCGGCGTGATGGCGCATGGCGCGGGGCTGAGCGCGCAGGCCGGGGCGGAGGATGTCGTGATCGAGGAGGCTGCGCCCGCGCCGCCGCGCAGGCCCGCGAAGCTGGACGAGGGCGCCGCGCGGCGGGCGGTGGCCTCGGCCGATGCGCTGTCGGCGCTGGTGAACCTGGGCTATGGTCAGGGCGATGCCGCGCAGGCGGTGGCCGTGGTGGCGGGGGACCAGCCGGACGGTGACGCGGCCGCACTGATTCGGGCGGCGCTGAAGCTGCTGGCGCCGAAATGAGTTCCGATCCCGCCCTTCGCCCCGAACGGCTGCCCGAGGATACCGACCGCGCGCTGCGGCCGCAGATGCTGGGCGAGTTCATCGGCCAGGCCGAGGCGCGGGCGAACCTGGCGGTGTTCATCGAAAGCGCCCGGATGCGGGGCGAGGCGATGGACCATACTTTGTTCCACGGGCCTCCCGGTCTGGGCAAGACCACGCTGGCGCAGATCATGGCGCGGGAGCTGGGGGTAGGGTTCCGCATGACCTCTGGCCCGGTCCTGGCCAAGCCCGGCGATCTTGCGGCGATCCTGACCAATCTGGAGCCGCGCGATGTGCTCTTCATCGACGAGATCCACCGGCTGTCGCCCGTGGTGGAGGAGGTGTTGTATCCCGCGCTGGAAGATTTCGCGCTGGATCTGGTGATCGGCGAGGGGCCGGCGGCGCGGACGGTGCGGATCGACCTGCAGCCCTTCACGCTGGTCGGGGCGACCACGCGGCTGGGCCTGCTGACGACGCCGCTGCGCGACCGGTTCGGGATTCCGACGCGGCTGGAGTTCTATTCCGAGGCGGAGCTTTACGAGATCGTCGCGCGCGGGGCGCGGCTGATGGGGCTGGCGGCGGAGCCGGAGGGCTGCCGCGAGATCGCCCGCCGGGCGCGGGGAACGCCGCGGATCGCGGGGCGCTTGCTGCGCCGGGTCGCCGACTTCGCGCTGGTCGAGGCGGGAGGACGGATTTCGCGCGAACTGGCGGACCGGGCGCTGACGCGGCTGCAGGTCGACCATCTGGGGCTGGACGGGGCGGACCGGCGGTATCTGGCCTTGCTGGCCGAGAACTACGGGGGCGGGCCGGTGGGGGTGGAAACCATCGCCGCGGCTTTGAGCGAGCCGAGGGATGCGATCGAGGAGGTGATCGAGCCTTACCTTTTGCAGCAGGGGCTGATCCTGCGGACGCCGCGGGGGCGGATGCTGGGGACCAAGGCCTGGCGGCATCTGGGGCTGGAGGCGCCGAGAGTGCCCGATCCCGCGAAACCCGGACAGGCGGACCTGTTCGGGGGCAAGTGAGACGAGCGCTGCGCGCAAGCTTTTTGTCTCGTCGTCGGGCTTCGCCTCCTCCTCGGGCGATGGGGGTTTCACCCCCAAACCCCCAGAGTATTTTGAAAAGAGCAATGAGGGAGGCGGGCATGGGGCCGGGCGAGATCGAGGCTTTGTTCACGCGGGGCGGCGGGGAGTATCTGTTTGCCCGCTGGGGACGGCCGATCGTGCCGGTGGTCTTCGGCGTGGAGGACGCGAGCCTTGCGGTCTTCAAGGGGGCGTTCGAGGCGGTGGTAGCTCTGGCGGGGCACCGGATGGCGGAGACCGACCCCGAGCTGGGGGCGAACCTGATGCTGTTCTGCTTCCGGGACTGGGCGGAGCTGCTGGAGGTGCGCGACCTCGGGCGGCTGGTGCCGGAACTGCCTGCCCTGGTCGCGCGGCTGGAGGCGGCGGGGGCGAACCAGTACCGGCTGTTCCGCTTCGACCGGGAGGGGGCGATCAAGGCGGCCTTCGTCTTCCTGAAGATGGATGCGGCGCTGGCGGGGATGGCGGCGGAGACGCTGGCTTTGGCCCAGGCGGTGCAGGTGATCCTGCTCTGGTCGGACCGGGCCTTCGACGGGACCTCGCCCCTGGCGCGGGTGGGCGAGGGGGTGATCCTGCGGCCGGAGATCGGAGCGGTGATCCGGGCGAGCTATGATCCGGTCCTGCCTGCGGTGGCGCGGGATGCCTCGCACGCGCTGCGGCTGGCGGCGCGGGTGGGGTGAGCTGCCCGCGCGTGGGCAGTCTGGTGCAGGCAGGGATTTCAATGGCTTGGCTGCGGGCGTTCAGAATTTCTTAACGTCTTGGGGGGAGGGCCTGTGGCGCCCCTCGCCCCCATCCCCACGAGGGCGAGGGTGGGGCCGAGGGGTTTCGCTGTGACCAGGAAACCGCTTAAGGTCCGGCAAATACAGGAGACCGCATGACCCCGCACCAGTTCCGCACCCGCGTCTATTACGAGGACACCGATCTGGCGGGGATCGTCTATTACGCCAACTACCTGAAGTTCATCGAACGGGCGCGGACGGAATGGGTCGCGTCGCTGGGCGTGGACCAGATGGTCCTGAAGGCCCGGGAGGGGATCGTCTTCGCGGTGCGCCGGGTGGAGGCAGATTTCCTGCGCCCCGCGAAGTTCGGCGACGATCTGCTGGTGGAGACCACGATACAGTCGCTGGGCGGGGCGCGGATCGTGCTGGAGCAGGTGGTCACGCGCGGGGGCGAGCGGGTGTTCGTGGCCCTTGTGACGCTGGTCTGCCTGACCGAGGAAGGTCATGCGGCCCGGCTGCCGGCGGAGGTGAGGGGGAAGCTGTCGGGACCCTTGCATTGAGGGGTTGAGCGGGTGCTCGCTCTCCGTCCCCTCCCCCGCGGCGGGAGGGGACGGGCATCAGTGGTGCACCGGAGCGGAAGCGGTTGCGCCGGGCTTTGGCCGGGATGCCTCCGGCGGGGATATTTGCGCCAGTATGAAAGGCCTTGGGGGGTGCCTGGGGGAGAGGGCCGCAACTTGCCGGCTCGAACCGGTGGCGCCAGCAAGTTGCACCTCCGGCGGGGATATTTAGGCAAAGATGAAAGGCGAGGCCGGAACCGGGGGCGCTGCGCCGGGGCTGTCTGCGAAGGGAGTTTTGGCCAACAGGAAGTGCAGGAGGCGGAACTCTGGTCGGGGCGGGATCGGGGCCGCGCGGGGGATGACAAATCCCGTCATTGGCCAGCGAAACCCTGCCTGCCACAGAGTTGTGTTGGCAATCCCCCTGCACTCTTGCTAGAATCAACGCTAACGGAGCCAGGAAACGGCCCGATCAACAAGAGCAGGCGTATGGAACCCAACACCCTTGCGATGGCGCAGGAGATCGATTTCTCCATGTTCGCCCTTTTTGCCCGCGCAACGCTGACGGTGAAGATCGTCATGCTGATGCTGATGGTCATGTCCTTCTGGAGCTGGGCGATCATCATCCAGAAGCACATCCTGTTGCGGAAGGCGCGGGGCGAGGCGGCGATCTTCGACCGGGCCTTCTGGTCGGGCGAGCCGCTGGACGAGCTTTACGAGAAGATCGGGCCGGACCCGCAGGGGCAGTCGGAAAAGATCTTCGCGGCCGGGATGCTGGAATGGCGGCGGAGCCACAAGCAGGACGGCGGGCTGATCGCGGGGGCGCAGAGCCGGATCGATCGGGCGATGAACGTGGCCATCGCGCGGGAGAGCGAGTTCCTGAACCGGGGCCTGAGTTTCCTGGCGACGACGGGGTCGACGGCAACCTTCATCGGCCTTTTCGGCACGGTCTGGGGGATCAAGCACAGCTTCGAGCAGATCGCCATCAGCCAGAACACCAGCCTTGCGGTGGTGGCCCCCGGTATCGCCGAGGCGCTGCTGGCCACCGGCGTCGGTCTGGTCGCGGCCATTCCGGCGGCGGTGTTCTACAACAAGCTGTCCGCCGACATCGACCGGGTGCTGGGCGGCTATGAAAGTTTTGCCGACGAATTCGCGACGATCCTGTCGCGCCAGCTGGACTCGTAAGCCATGGGCATGGGTGTCTCGGGATCGGCAGGCGGCGGGCGGCGTCGCCGGCGCGGCGGGCGGTCGGCCGCGATGAGCGAGATCAACATCACGCCGATGGTCGACGTGATGCTGGTGCTGTTGATCATCTTCATGGTGGCGGCGCCGATGCTGACGGTGGGCGTGCCGGTGGAACTGCCGAAGACGGCGGCGACGGCCTTGCCGACGGAGCAGGAGGAGCCGCTGACAGTGACGATCACCTCGGACGGGCGGCTGACGATCCAGACGACGGAGGTGGCCGATACCGAGATGATCCCGAAGTTGACGGCGATCGCGGCGGAGCGGAAATCGAAGAAGATCTTCCTGCGGGCGGATGGGGCCATTCCCTATGAGCGGGTGGCGCAGGTCATGGGCGCGCTCAATGCGGGCGGGTTCAACGAGATCGGCCTTGTCACCGACGGTGCGGGGCCAAGCTTCGGGGCGGGAGCTGCGTCCAACAGTGAAGGCAATGGCGGCTGAGGCGGATGGAGACGCGCTTCCAGACGGGAACGGTGATCTCGGCGGTCGGGCACCTGGGGGTGATCCTCTGGGTGCTGGTCGGCGACTGGCTGTTCTCTGCGGATGCGGCGCCGGAGCCCATCGTCATGTCGGTCTCGACGCTGACCAGCGCGGAGTTCGATGCGTTGCAGGCGGCCTCGACCCCCACGCCGTCGGAAGAACCCGCGCCGGTCAAGCCGCGGTCGCGGCCCGAGCCCGAGCCGGAACCGGCGGTGGAGCCGGAGCCTGCGCCCGAGCCGGAACCTGTCCCCGAACCTGAACCGGCGCCGGAGCCCGAACCAGATCCCACGCCGGAGCCGGCGCCCTCGGACGCGGTGCAGGCGGACGAAGAGCAGCTGATCGAGTCGGAATCGACGGAAATCCAGCCTGCGCCGGAAGCTGCGACGATCATCGCGCCCGATCCGGTGCAGCCGGAGAGCGAGGCGGAGACCTCGGACACGCCCGAACCCGCGGTCAGCGAGGACCCGGCGGCGACCGAGGTGGTGGAGCAGCAGCCCACCGAGGCGACGGTGCCCGAGGATACCGGCGACGTGACCCTGACCGAGGCGAACCGGGACCAGACGGCAGAGACCGGGATGACCACCTCGCTGCGCCCGCGGGCCAAGCCGTCGCGTCCAAAGCCGCAGCCTGAACCGGCCGCCGAGGAGCCGCGGCGGGAATCGGCGCAGCTGAACGTGCAGCCGGTGGACGATTCAGCGACGCAGGATGCCATCGACGCGCTTCTGGGCGAGGCGGCGGAGGAGCCGGTCGCCGAGACGGGGAACAGCGGCGGGCAGGACCGGCCGAAGGGGCCGCCGCTGACCGGGGGCGAGATGGGCAACATCTCCAGCGCCATTGCGCGGAAGTGGAACCTGGGGGCTTCGTCGACGGACGCGATGAGCTCGATGATCGTGGTGCGGGTCAGCTTCTCGTCGGATGGCAAGCCGGTGGATTTCCAGCTGATCGAATCGAACGGGCCGAACCAGACCGGGATCGACAAGCTGTATGAGACCGCCCGCCGCGCGGTGAACCGGGCCCATGCGGACGGCGGACTTCCGCTGCCTCCGGACAAGTATGACACCTGGCGCGTGCTCGACCTGGTCTTCGATGCGAATGGGATGAGGGCGAGATGACCGGGAACCGAACGCGCGATTTCCCCTTTTCTCCTGCCGGGCAGGCGGGCAAGGACAAACAAAAGAACGGAGCATGAGGCCGATGATGAGACCCATGAGAGCAACCTTTCGCGCAGTGCTGGCGCTGGCCCTTGGCCTTTGCACGCTGACGGCGGCCCCGGTGCTGGCGCAGGAACCGCCGCGGATCGTGATCGGCTCGGCGGTGATCGAGCCGATGCCCATCGCGGTGCCGACCTTCGTCGACGAGGGCGGCGCGGGGGATTACGCCCGCCAGATCAGCAAGGTGGTGATCTCGGACCTGGAGGGCACCGGGTTCTTCCGCAACATCGGCGAGGATGCCCATATCAGCCGGATCACCAGTTTCGACGGCGGGGTGGCCTTCGAGGACTGGAAGGCGATCAACGCGCAGGTGCTGGTGACGGGGGCGGTCAGCGTCGCGGGCGACCGGATCACGGTGAAGTTCCGCGCCTATGACGTGTTCAACGGCCAGGTGCTGGACGGGGCGGCCTTGCAGTTCGCGGGCACCACCCAGGGCTGGCGGCGCATGGCGCACAAGGTGGCCGACGTCGTTTATTCCAAGATCACCGGCGAGGGCGGCTATTTCGACAGCCGGGTGGTCTTTGTCAGCGAGAGCGGGCCGAAGAACGCGCGGCTGAAGCGGCTGGCGGTGATGGACTACGACGGGGCGAATGTCGCCTATCTGACCGACAGCAACTCCATCGTGCTGGCGCCGCGCTTCTCGCCCGCCGGGGACCGGCTGCTTTACACCAGCTATGAGACGGGCTTCCCCCGGATCACGCTGATGGATGTGGGGTCGATGAAGCGGCGGACGCTGGAAGAGCAGCCGGGCACGATGACCTTCGCGCCGCGCTTCAGCCCCGATGGCGGGACCGCGGTGTTCAGCCTGGAGCGGGGCGGGAACACGGATATCTATGCGCTGAACCTGTCCTCGGGCCAGTTGACGCAGCTGACCAATGCGCCGTCGATCGAGACGGCGCCCAGCTTCAGCCCGGACGGCAGGCAGATCGTGTTCGAGAGCGACCGTTCCGGCGCGCAGCAGATCTATGTGATGCCCGCTGGCGGCGGCGAGGGGACGCGGATCTCCAGCGGCAAGGGGCGCTATGGCACCCCGGTCTGGAGCCCGCGTGGCGACTACATCGCCTTCACCAAGCAGAACGAGGGCCGCTTCCACATCGGCGTGATGCGCACCGACGGGTCGGAAGAGCGCCTGTTGACTGCCAGCTTCCTGGACGAGGGCCCGACCTGGGCGCCGAACGGCCGGGTGCTGATGTTCACGCGCGAGACCAGCGGCGGCGGCGGGCAGGCGAGCCTGTGGTCGGTGGATATCACCGGCCGGAACCTGAAGCAGATCCCGACCGACGGCCCGGCAAGCGACCCGGCCTGGTCGCCGCTTTTGCCCTGATTTGTGAACGACAAATTCATTGGGCCGCCGATTCCCTCGGCGGCGCAAAGCTGCTAACGTGACCGCAATCGAGCCAACAAGAAGGATGTCCCCGATGACCCTTGCTGCGAAGTCGCTGCTTCTGATCGCCGTCCTGGGCCTTGCGGCCTGCAACAACCCCGACCGGTACGGCGCCGGTGGCGCGGGCGGGGCCGGGGGAGCCGGTGGCGCTGGCGGGGGGATCGACACCACGGGGCTGGGCGATCCGAACAACCCGACCTCGATCGCCTATTTCAACCAGCGGGTCGGTGACCGGGTGCTGTTTGCGGTGGACCAGTCGACGCTGTCGCCGGAGGCCCGCAGCATCCTGAGCGCGCAGGCGAGCTGGCTGAACCAGAACAGCGGCTATGCCGCGATCATCGAGGGCCACGCCGACGAACAGGGCACGCGGGAATACAACCTCGCCCTGGGCGCGCGGCGCGCGGCCGCGGTGCAGAACTTCCTGATCAGCCAGGGCGTCGCGGCCAGCCGGTTGCGGACGATCAGCTATGGCAAGGAGCGCCCGCTGGAAGTCTGCTCGGAAGAGGCCTGCTATGCCAAGAACCGTCGCGCGGTGACGGTGCTGTCGGCCGGCGCCGGGGTCTGAGCCGATGCGGCGGCTTGGCCTTTCGCTCGTCCTCAGTCTTCTGCCGCTGCTGGGTCCTGCCCAGGCCGAGACGCTGGCCGACATCCGCAACGAGCTGGGCCAGCTCGCCGCCGAGTTCAACGCGCTGAAGGCCGAGCTGGTCTCGACCGGCGCGGCGACCAGCGGGGCGGCGGGCGGCGATGCCCTGACCCGGATGGATACGATCGAGGCCGAGCTGGCGCGGTTGACGGCGCGCACCGAGGAGGTCGAGCTGAAGCTGAACCGGGTGGTGGCGGACGGCACCAACCGGATCGGCGACATCGAATACCGTCTGTGCGAGGCGACCAAGGGTTGCGATCCGGCCAATATGGGCGCGACGCCCACGCTGGGCGGGGATACCGGCGGGGCCGTCGCCCCGGCGGTGACGGGATCGGGGGCCGCGCCTGCGGTGGATACGACCGGCGGGGCGGAGCTGGCCGTCAGCGAGAAGGAAGACTTTGACCGGGCCAAGGAGGTGCTCGGTCAGGGTGACTTTCCCGGTGCTGCGGCGCTCTTTGCGACCTATGCCCAATCCTATCCTGGCGGGCCGCTAGTCCCCGAGGCGCTGTACCTGCGCGGCGAGGCCCTGTCCAAGACCGGCGATACCGCGAATGCGGCGCGGGCCTATCTGGATGCGTTCTCGGCCAAGCCCGACGGCCCGATCGCGCCGGATGCGCTGCTGAAGCTGGGCGAGGGCCTGGGTGCCCTGGGCCAGGTGCCCGAGGCCTGCGTGACGCTGGCCGAAGTCGGCTCGCGGTTTCCGGCCAGCATGGCGGCGACGCAGTCGGTGGTGGCGATGCAGGGGCTGGGGTGCCGGTAGATGCGGATCGGCTGGTCGGGCTGATCCGGGACGGCTTGCCAGCGGACAAAGTGATCGGCGTGGCGCTTTCGGGCGGTGGGGATTCCACCGCCCTTTTGCATCTGTGCTTGCGCGCGGGGCTTCGCGTCGAGGCGGTGACGGTGGACCATCGCCTGCGGCCAGAGAGTGCGGCGGAGGCGGCGGCGGTGGCGGAGGGGTGCCGTGCGCTGGGCGTGCGGCATGAGGTGCGGGTCTGGGAGCATGGGCCGGTCAGCGGCAACCTGATGGATCGGGCGCGGCGGGCGCGGATGGGGTTGATCCTCGACTGGGCGCGCGAGCGGGGCATCGGGGGGGTGGCGCTTGGCCATACGCGGGATGACCAGGCCGAGACGGTGCTGATGGGGCTGGCCCGGGCGGCGGGGTTCGCGGGACTTTCCGGGATGCGTCGCGGGTTCGATGCAGGGGATGTTCGGGTCCATCGTCCCCTTCTCGGCGCCGGGCGCGCGGAGTTGCGGGAGTGGTTGCGCGGGCAGGGGATCGGCTGGGTGGACGATCCGACGAACGAGGACGAGCGGTTCACGCGGGTGCGCGCGCGGAAGGCGCTGGCGGCGCTGGCGCCCCTGGGGATCACGGCGGAGCGGCTGGCGGAGGTGGCGGCCAATCTGGCAGCCGCGCAGGAGGCCCTGGTGGTGCAGGTCGCGGGCGCGGCCTCGCGGTATGTGGCCGAGGAAGCCGGGGCGCTGCGGTTCGATCCGGCGTTCTTCGGCGAGCCCGCCGAGGTGCAGCGGCAGGTCGTGGTGGCGGGACTGTTGTGGCTGTCAGGCGCCGGTTATGCGCCGCGCGCCGCCGAGGTGGAGCGGCTGGTCGGGGCGATGGCGGCGGGGCGGGATGCGACGCTGGCGGGATGCCGCTTCCGCAAGGGCTGGCTGATGCGCGAACCCCGCGCGGTGGGCGGGCCGGTGCCGGTGGGGCAGCTTTGGGACGGGCGCTGGATGGTCGAGGGGCCGGAGGGCGAGGTGCGGGCGCTGGGGGCGGAGGGTCTGGGCCAAGTGAAGGACTGGCGCAAGGCGGGGCTGCTGCGCGAGGTGCTGCTGGTCAGCCCTGGGGTCTGGGATGGCGACCGGCTGCTGGCCGCCCCCGCGGCGGGGCTTTCCGCCGGTTGGCAGGTGCGACTTTGCCGCCCCTTCACCTTTTCCCGTTAGTGCATTGAACCTGAGGCCCAAAGGTTTATCTTAGGCCAAAGTCGCTGCGGCCCTGCTTTGGGGCCATGGGCGCATTGAGGAGATCCCTGCATTGGGTAATGCACGCAATATCGCCTTCTGGGTCGTGCTGCTGATCCTTGTGATGGCGCTGTTCCAGTTGTTTTCCGGCAACCAGACGACGATGTCGTCGCGCTCGCTGACCTATTCCGACTTCGTGGAGCGGGTGGACGCGGGTCAGGTCTCGAAGGTCGTGCTGGACGGCGAACGGGTCGTGGTCGTCGGCAAGGACGGTAATTCCTACGTGACGATCAAGCCGCCGGGGGATGCGGTGACCGACAACCTCTCGCGCGACCTGATCGCCAAGGGGGTCGAGGTCGAGGCCGAGCCGCAGGCGCAGTCCGGCTTCGTTTCGGTCCTGCTGAGCTTCCTGCCCTTCCTGCTGCTGATCGGCGTCTGGATCTATTTCATGAACCGGATGCAGGGCGGCGGGCGCGGCGGCGCGATGGGCTTTGGCAAGTCGAAGGCGAAACTGCTGACCGAAAAGAATGGCCGGGTGACGTTCGACGACGTGGCGGGCATCGACGAGGCCAAGGAAGAGCTGGAAGAGATCGTCGAGTTCCTGCGGAACCCGCAGAAGTTCTCGCGGCTGGGCGGCAAGATTCCGAAGGGGGCGCTGCTGGTCGGCCCTCCCGGCACCGGTAAGACGTTGCTGGCGCGCGCGATCGCGGGCGAGGCCGGGGTGCCGTTCTTCACCATCTCGGGGTCGGACTTCGTGGAGATGTTCGTGGGCGTGGGGGCTTCCCGTGTGCGCGACATGTTCGAGCAGGCTAAGAAGAACGCGCCCTGCATCGTCTTCATCGACGAGATCGACGCGGTGGGTCGGGCCCGTGGCGTGGGCATCGGCGGCGGCAATGACGAGCGCGAGCAGACGCTGAACCAGCTCTTGGTGGAAATGGACGGGTTCGAGGCGAACGAGGGTGTGATCATCATCGCCGCCACCAACCGCAAGGACGTGCTGGACCCGGCGCTGCTGCGGCCCGGCCGGTTCGACCGCCAGATCCATGTGCCGAACCCCGATATCAAGGGGCGCGAGAAGATCCTGTCGGTCCACGCCCGCAAGGTGCCGCTGGGGCCGGATGTGGACCTGCGCACCATCGCGCGGGGTTCGCCGGGGTTCAGCGGGGCTGACCTGATGAACCTGGTGAACGAGGCCGCGCTGATGGCGGCGCGGGCCGGGCGGCGGTTCGTGACGATGATCGACTTCGAATCGGCCAAGGACAAGGTGATGATGGGGGCCGAGCGGCGGTCGATGGTCCTGACCCAGGACCAGAAGGAGATGACCGCCTACCACGAATCCGGCCATGCCATCGTGGGGATGACCCTGCCGAAATGCGACCCGGTCTACAAGGCGACGATCATCCCGCGCGGCGGTGCTCTGGGCATGGTGATGAGCCTGCCGGAAATGGACCGGCTGAACTGGCACAAGGACCAGTGCGAGCAACGGATCGCGATGACCATGGCGGGCAAGGCCGCGGAAATCCTGAAATGGGGCGAGAACTCGGTTTCCAATGGGCCGTCGGGCGATATCCAGCAGGCCTCGGCCCTGGCCCGCGCGATGGTTCTGCGCTGGGGGATGTCCGAGGTTGTCGGCAACATCGACTATGCCGAGGCCGCCGAGGGCTATTCCGGCAGCACCGGGGGCTTCTCGGTTTCCGCCGAGACCAAGCGCCTGATCGAGCAGGAGGTGAAGCGCCTGATCGACGAGGGCTATGAGACCGCCCGCCGTATCCTGATCGAGAAGAACGAGGAATGGGAGCGGCTGGCCAAGGGCCTTCTGGAATACGAGACGCTGACCGGCGACGAGATCCGGAAGGTGATCGCGGGCGAGCCGCTGGGCGGGGACGACAGCGCCGATGCGCCGCCCTCGGGCGGGGGCTCGGCCTCGGTCACGGCGATCCCGAAGACGAAGACCCGGGCGAAGAAGGCCGGGCCGGACCCGGAACCGGCACCGCTTTGAGAATGGCAAGGCCCCGCATCGCCGGGGCCTTTTGCTTTCCCGCCCCCGCCGCTAACGTGCCCCCGGGCCAGGAGGGCGGCAGATGATCACGGCATTCGCAACGAAGGGCGAGCGGCTGGAACGGCTGGACCTGTCGGACCACCCGCTGCGCGCCGCGATCTGGATCGACCTGGAAGCCCCCACCCAGGCCGAGGAAGACGCGGTCGAGGCCGCGCTTGGCCTGGATATCCCGACGCGCGAGGACATGCAGGAGATCGAGGTCTCGTCCCGCATCTACCGCGAGGACGGGGTGCTGTTCCTGACCGCGCAGGTCATCGCCAGCCCCGACGCAAGCGAGGCCGAGATCAGCCCCGTCACCTTCGCCGTGCTGCCCGACCGGCTGGTGACGGTGCATTACCACCATCCACGGTCCCTGACCTATTTCGCCGACTGGGCCGCCCGGCACGACACGGCGCTGGAGACCGGGCTTGACGCGCTGCTGGGCCTTCTGGAGGCCATCGTCGACCGGCTGGCCGACATCCTGGAGGGCGAGACCCGGCAGCACGAGGCGCTGGCGAAGGAGATCTTCGCGGCGCATCGGCCCCAGGGCAAGGCGGAGACGCTGAGCGTGGTCCTGCAACGGATCGGCCGGGCCGAGGCGATGAACGGCAAGGTCAACGAAAGCCTGGCGACGATCCTGCGGCTCTTGACCTACCTGACCTCGGCCCCCGAGGCGGCGGACGGCCCCTGCCTGCACGCGCGGCAGATGCCGCTTGCGCTGGCGCAGCTTCAGGACCTGCGCAGCCTGCGCGAGGTGGCGGCAGCGCAGGCGGAGAAGGTGCGCTTCCTGCTGGATGCGACGCTGGGGGTGATCAACATCCGGCAGTCGGACGTGATCAAGATCTTCTCGGTCGTGGCCTTCGTCTTCCTGCCGCCCACGCTGATCGCCAGCATTTACGGGATGAACTTCAAATACATGCCGGAGCTGGACTGGACCTGGGGCTATCCGATGGCGCTGGGGCTGATGGTCGTCTCGGCGCTGGTGCCCTGGATGTTGTTCAAGTGGAAGAAATGGCTGTGAGCGGGCCGATCTACGCAGATTGGGACCCCGCGCGCTATGGCGCCTTCCGGGACCTGCGGTTGCGGCCCGCGCTGGATCTGCTGGCGCAGGTGTCGGAACTGCCGTCGGGCGATGTGGTGGACCTTGGCTGCGGCGATGGCGCGGTGGCCGAGGCGCTGGCAACGCGGTTCAAGCCGGAGCATCCTCTGATCGGCGTCGATGCCTCGGCCGCGATGCTGGAGAGGGCCGCCGCGCGGATGACACAATGGGCGAATCCGCTCTACAACAGCCTGACCCGGGCGGACATTGCGCTTTGGGCGGCCGAGACGCCGCCCGCGCTGATCTTCTCCAACGCCGCGCTGAACTGGCTGCCGGATCATGCGAGCCTGATGCCCCGGCTGGCCGGAATGCTGGCGCCGCGCGGTGTCCTGGCGGTGCAGATGCCACGGCAGGAGGCGGCGCCCTCGCACAGGCTGCTGCGCGAGGTGGCGGAGCAGCTGTTTCCGGGGCGTTTCCCGGTCGCTCCATCGCCTGTCCTGCGGGCCGGGGATTATGCCGGGATGCTTTTGCCTTATGGCGAGGTGCGAGCCTGGACGACGGAGTACCTCCAGATGCTCGACCCCGTGCTGCAGGGCCACCCCGTCCGCGCCTTCACCGAAAGCACCGCGATGCGGCGTTTCGTTCAGGGCATGACCGCAGCCGAAGTGGCGGACTACGTTTCCGCCTATGACGCGGCGCTGGCCGAGAGCTATCCGGCGCTGCCCGACGGGCGGGTACGGTTCCCCTTCACCCGCGTCTTCTTCATTCTGGAGCGTTCCTGATGCCCCCGCTGATCCCCACGACCCACTCTGCCCGCGTCACCTGGCTGGGCTATCAGCCCGTGCCGGTCGAGAAACTTGTCATCACTTCGGGGCCGGTCGAAGAGATGCCGCTGAGCTTCGCCGGGTTCGAGGGTGAGGTCCATGCCGGGCTGACCCGGCCCTCGTGCTCGCGCGTGCTGAAGCTTTATCCGCGCAATACCGAGATCAGGAACGTGCGCCAGCTGAGCATCGTCTGCGCCCAGGAGATGGCCGAGGTCGCCCGCGACATGGGGCTGGAGACGATGGATTATGCCTGGGTCGGGGCCTCGCTGGTGCTGGAAGGCATCCCGGATTTCACCCATCTGCCGCCCTCCAGCCGGTTGCAGGGGCCGGACGGGGTGACGCTGGTAGTGGATATGGAGAACCTGCCCTGCCAGGAGCCCGCGGTGACGATCGAGAAGGCGCGGCCGGGGCTGGGCAAGGGGTTCAAGCCTGCCGCCGAGGGCAAGCGCGGCGTGACGGCCTGGGTGGAGCGCGAGGGCACCCTGCGGCTGGGCGACGAACTGCGCCTGTTCATCCCTGCGCAACGGGGCTGGCAGCCGCAGCGCAGGGAATGAAGGTTCAGTCGGCGCGAAATTCGAATAAACGTTCCGGGGTTTCGTATCGGAAACACGACAGGGCGAATTTCGCGATTTTCAGGTCGGAAACCGCCTTCGATTAGCAGGTCCCGCCCGGTATCACGTCGCAAATGGCACAATCCGCCCCGTGGGAGACACACATGGCCTTCAAGACCGACATCGAGATTGCGCGCGAAGCGAAGAAGAAGCCGATCATGGAGATCGGGTCCAAGCTCGGCATTCCCTCGGAGCATCTGCTGCCCTACGGCCATGACAAGGCCAAGGTGAGCCAGGAGTTCATCAAGAGCCTCGCGGGCAAGAAGGATGGGAAGCTGATCCTCGTCACCGCGATCAACCCGACCCCGGCGGGCGAGGGCAAGACGACGACGACCGTGGGTCTGGGCGATGGCCTGAACCGGATCGGCAAGAAGGCGGTGATCTGCATCCGCGAAGCCTCGCTTGGCCCGAACTTCGGGATGAAGGGTGGCGCTGCCGGCGGCGGCATGGCGCAGGTCGTGCCGATGGAGGAGATGAACCTCCACTTCACCGGCGACTTCCACGCGATCACCTCGGCGCACAACCTGCTGTCGGCGATGATCGACAATCACATCTACTGGGGCAACGAGCTGCAGATCGACGCCCGCCGCGTGGTGTGGCGCCGCGTCATGGACATGAACGACCGCGCGCTGCGCGACATCGTCGTCAACCTGGGCGGCGTGTCGAACGGCTTCCCGCGCCAGACCGGCTTTGACATCACCGTGGCGTCCGAAGTCATGGCGATCCTGTGCCTGTCGAACGACCTGGAAGACCTGCAGAAGCGGCTGGGCGACATCGTGGTGGCCTATACCCGCGAGAAGAAGCCGATCTACTGCCGCGACATCAAGGCCGACGGCGCGATGACCGTTCTGCTGAAGGACGCGATGCAGCCGAACCTGGTGCAGACGCTGGAAAACAACCCGGCCTTCGTCCATGGCGGCCCGTTCGCCAACATCGCCCACGGCTGCAACTCGGTCATCGCGACCAAGACCGCGCTGAAGCTGGGTGAATATGTGGTGACCGAAGCGGGCTTCGGTGCCGACCTGGGCGCCGAGAAGTTCTTCGACATCAAGTGCCGCAAGGCCGGGCTGAAGCCCTCAGCCGCGGTCATCGTCGCCACCGTGCGTGCGATGAAGATGAACGGCGGGGTGGCGAAGGCCGACCTCGGCGCCGAGAACGTGGAAGCGGTGCAGAAGGGCTGCCCGAACCTGGGCCGCCACATCGCCAACGTCAAATCCTTCGGCGTGCCGGTGGTGGTGGCGATCAACCACTTCTACAGCGACACCGATGCCGAGATTGCGGCGGTGAAAGCCTATGTCGCCGAGCAGGGCGCCGAGGCGATCCTGTGCAAGCACTGGGCCAATGGCTCGGCCGGGATCGAGGATCTGGCCAACAAGGTGGTGCAGCTGGCGGAATCGGGTTCGGCGAACTTTGCGCCGCTCTACCCGGACGAGATGCCGCTGTTCCAGAAGGTCGAGACCATCGCCAAGCGCATCTACCACGCCGACGAGGTGATCGCCGACAAGTCGATCCGCGACCAGCTAAAAGCCTGGGAAGCGGCGGGCTATGGCCATCTGCCGATCTGCGTTGCCAAGACGCAATATTCCTTCACCACCGACCCGACCGTGCGCGGCGCGCCGACGGGGCATTCGGTGCCGGTGCGGGAAGTGCGGCTGAGCGCTGGCGCGGGCTTCATCGTGGTGATCTGCGGTGAGATCATGACCATGCCGGGCCTGCCCAAGGTGCCGTCGGCCGAGGTGATCCGGCTGAACGACGCGGGCCAGGTCGAGGGCCTGTTCTAAGCAGTCGCATTGCCCTTCGCGGGCCTTCCCACTATCTCGGGAGGGCCTGCAAGGGAGACCGCAATGCACAAGCCCGCCGACTGCACGACGATGGCCGAGATCCGGGCCGAGATCGACCGGCTGGACGAAGACCTCGTCCGCCTCTTTGCGGAGCGGGCGGGCTATATTGACCGCGCGGCCGAGATCAAGGCCGAGGTCGACCTGCCGGCACGGATCGGGAGCCGGGTCGAGGAAGTGGTGCAGAACGTCCGCGCCCATGCCGAGACCTACGGATTGCCGCCCGACCTGGTGGAAAAGCTGTGGCGGCGGCTGATCGACTGGTCCATCGCGCGCGAGGAAAGCCGCCTTGGACCGGACAGTCTGCGGAAGGGATGAAGGCGGGAACGCGATGACGGCCACACTGATCGACGGCAAGGCCATCGCGGCCCGGATGCGGGACGAGACGCGCGCCGAGGCCGGGCGGCTGACCGCGCTCGGTTGGGCGCCGCGGCTGGTGTCGATCTCGGTCGGCGATGTGGCGGCGGCGGAGCTGTATGTCCGGAACCAGAACAACTCGGCGGAAGCGGCGGGGGTGGGGTTCGAGGCGCGGAATTACCCGGAGTCGATCAGCCTGGAGCAGTTGCAGGGTGTGCTGGCGGGGCTGAACGCCGACCCTCGGGTGAACGGCATCATCATCCAGCGGCCCTTGCCCGCCCATATCCCGGTGAAGGCGCTGCAAAAGGCGGTGCATCCGATGAAGGATGTCGAGGGGATGCACCCTTCGTCCATCGGCAACATCGTCTACAACGACCTGACGCTTGGCCCCTGCACGGCGGTCGCGGCGGTGGAGATCCTGAAGACCCTGCCCCTGAAGATGGAGGGTCTGGACGTCTGCGTGATCGGGCATTCCGAGATCGTCGGCAAGCCCATCGCCTTCCTGATGATGGGGCTGGGGGCGACGGTCACGGTCTGCCATCACATGACCCGGCAGGTCGCGGTGCATTCCCGCGCGGCGGATGCGGTCTTTGTCGCGGTGGGCAAGCCGGGGCTGGTCCGGGGCGAGATGCTGAAGCCGGGCGCAGCGCTGGTCGACATCGGGATCAACCGGGTCGACGGAAAGACCGTGGGCGACGCCGATTTCGCCAGCTGCAAGGAAGTGGCGGGCTGGATCACGCCGGTGCCGGGCGGCGTCGGGCCGGTGACGGTGGCGATATTGATGAAGAACGCGGTGCTCGCCACGGCGATGCAGATGGACCATTACCGCAGTGCCTTTGCGGCGGCGGTTTGAACGGAGGGAACGGGATGACGGCCAAGGTGATCGACGGCAAGGCCTTCGCGGCGAATGTGCGGGCGCAGGTGGCGGCGCATGTGACGCGGCTGAAGGAAGAGAACGGCATCCAGCCCGGCCTGGCCGTGGTGCTGGTGGGCGAGGACCCGGCCTCGAAGGTCTATGTCAAGAACAAGCATGCCTCGACCATCGAGGTCGGAATGGCCTCTTTCGAACATCGGCTGGATGCATCGACCAGCGAGGCTGAGTTGCTGGCGCTTATCGACCAGCTGAACGCCGATCCCACGGTCCACGGGATTCTGGTGCAGCTGCCCTTGCCGGGGCATCTGAATTCGGAACTGGTGATCAACCGGATCGACCCGGCGAAGGATGTGGACGGATTCCACATTTCGAACGTCGGCTTGCTGGGGACCGGGCAGAAGTCGATGGTGCCTTGCACGCCGCTGGGCTGCCTGATGATGCTGCGCGACCATCACGGCAAGCTGGCTGGGCTGAACGCGGTTGTGGTCGGGCGGTCGAACATCGTCGGCAAGCCGATGGCGCAGCTTTTGCTGGGCGATAGCTGCACGGTGACGATCGCTCATTCGCGGACCAAGGACCTGGCCGAGGTGTGCAAGCGCGCCGACATCCTTGTCGCCGCCGTGGGCCGGCCCGAGATGATCACCGGCGAGATGGTGCGTCCGGGGGCCACGGTGATCGACGTCGGCATCAACCGGATCGAACGCGACGGCAAGGCGAAGCTGGTCGGCGACGTGCACTATGAAAGCGCGGCCGAAGTGGCCGGGGCGATCACCCCGGTGCCGGGCGGGGTGGGGCCGATGACGATTGCCTGCCTTCTGGCCAACACCCTGACCGCCTGCTGCCGGGCCAATGGCCTGGCCGAGCCGGAGGGGCTGACGGCTTAGGTGGGGTAGAACCCCACCCTACGCATCGGCGCGTGGGCGGATCGCCCAGGTCAACGAGGCGTCACCGAGGCATCGGAATGGCAAGGACGCGCGGGCCGGTGAGGATGGCCAGCGCGTCCTTTGCCATCAGGGCGGTGAGCGTGGCGTCATGCGACCTGAGCCCGCCGGTGTAGACCCCATAGGCGGGCAGGATCAGGCGTTGGGCATCGGCCAGGAAGCAGGGCCGCGACTGGCCGGCGAGGCTGGCCTTCGGGTGGTAATGGCCTGAAATCTCGGCCCTGTCCTGCAGCTCGGCGATGTGGCGGAAGGTGAAGGGCTGGAGTTTCAGCTCGGCCCGGTGGCTGCCGCCGATCTCGATCGGGCCGGGGTCGTGGTTGCCGGTGATCCAGGTCCAGTCCTTGCCCGCTATCAGCCGGGCCAGCCAGAGGCGGGAGGTTTCCTCGATCCCGTCGGCGGCGGCAAGGTCGTCGAAACTGTCGCCAAGGCAGATGACCGTTTCCGCCCCGGTCACGTCCAGATCGCGATCCAGCTTTTCCAGCGTCGCCTGCGTCTCGTAGGGGGGCAGCAGCGTGCCGCCGCGGCGGGCGAGGCGTTCGGACTTGCCGAGGTGCAGGTCGGAGACGGTCAGGGTCTTGCGGGCCGGCCAGAAAAGGCCGCCGGAGGAGAGAAGGTGCAGCGTCTCGCCGTGGAAGAAGAGCTTGTGCATGGGCGCTGAATGCCGTGGCGGCGGGGCGGTGGCAAGGGTCGAGCCTCCGGCGGGGATATTTGGGCAAAGATGAAAGGCTTAGGCGAGGCCCGCGGCTTCCATCAGGGCCTGGGCCTGGGCGGCGGCGAGGCGGTCACGCCCCGCGCCTTCGACGGGGACGCGGCTCGGCTCGAAGAAGAGCGGCGCGGCGAGGGGGGTGACGCGGTCGAGGCGGATGAGGTCGATCCTTGGGCCGACGCGGGCGAGGAGCTGTTCGATGCGGGAGAAGTCGATCAGGCCGCGCAGGGCCTCTTCCCGGGTGATCTGCAAAAGCAGGTGGTCGGGGTCGTAGCGGCGGAGCGTGTCGTAAAGGATGTCGGAGGAGAAGGTGGCTTGCCGCCCGGTCTTGCGGCGGCCTTGATGGCTGCGCTCGATCAGGCCCGCGATGATGGCGGTATTGCGGAAGGTGCGCTTCATCACCGCATTTCCGGCGAGCCAGGTATCGAGCCCTTCGCGGAGCGTTTCGAGGTCGAAAAGGGGCTTGGGGTCGGTCACGGGGTCGAGGCCCCAGATCAGCGTCGCATAGTCGGTGGCGACGAAGCCGAGGGGGGCAAGCCCCTGCGATTCCATCTGTTTCGTGACGAGGAGACCGAGCGTCTGCTGGGCGTTCCGCCCCGCGAAGCCGTAGATGCAAAGGTGTTCGCGGCCATCGTGGGGGAAGCTTTCCAGAAGCAGGGAATGGGGATCGGGAAGGCGCGAGACCTCACGCTGTTTCGCCAGCCACCAGGCGGTGTGGGCGGGCAGGTCGGGCCAGCTGTCCTGCTGGAAGATTTCCAGGATCCGGTCGGCGAGGAGGGTGGAGGTGGCGAATTTGGTGCCGTTGAAGACGGCGACCTTCGGGTCGCGGCCGGGAGTTTTCGAGACCTCCACCGTCATCTCGCGCAAGGACTCGTAGCGGACGACCTGGCCGCCGATCAGGAAGGTGTCGCCGGGCGTGAGCGAGCTGGCGAAGCCTTCCTCGACCTCTCCCAGGGGGGCGCCGTGGTTGCGGAGGCGGACCTTGAGGGTCTCGATGTCGATGATCGTGCCGAGGTTCTGCCGGATCAGAAGCGCGGCGCGGGGGTCGCGCAGGTGCCATTTGCCGTTGGTCTGCTTAAGGCGCTGCCAGCGGTCATAGGCCTTCAGCGCATAGCCGCCGGTGGCGGTGAAATCGAGGCAGGCGTCGAATTCCTGTTTCGTCAGAAGGGCGTAGGGCCCGGCGGTGATGACTTCGGCATAGAGCTGGTCGGCGTCAAACGGGCCTGCGCAGGCGGTGGCGAGGATGTGCTGGCACAGCACGTCCTTCGGGCCGGGCCCCCGCGGCTCGCCGTCGAGGGTATGGGCGTGAACCGCGTCCAATGCCGCCTGGCATTCCACCACCTCGAAACGGTTGGCGGGCACGAGAAGGGCCTTGGAGGGCGCGTTGTAGCGGTGGTTGGCGCGGCCGATGCGCTGGACGAGACGTTTCACATTCTTCGGCGCGCCGACCTGGATGACCAAGTCTACATCGCCCCAGTCGATGCCGAGGTCGAGGGAGCCGGTGCAGACCACGGCCCGCAGGGCGCCTGCGGTCATGGCCTGTTCCACCCGCTCGCGCTGTTCGCGGCTGAGCGAGCCGTGGTGGATCCCGATGGGCAGGTCCTCGGTGTTCTGCAGCCAGAGGTCGTGGAAGAAGATTTCGCATTGCGCGCGGGTGTTGTGGAAGATGAGCGTGGTCTTGTGGCGGGTGATCTCGTTCAGGATCGCGGGGATCGCGTAGCGCCCGCCGCCGCCGGACCAGGGTGGCGGGGCCTCGGTTTCCAGCATCGAGATGTCGGGGTCGGGGCCGGGGTCGGCTTCGAGGATCGTGGTGTTGGGCGCGAGGAAGCGGGCGAGGGCGGGGGGGTTCTCCACCGTGGCGGAAAGGCCGATGCGGCGGAGGTTCAGGTTGAGGGACTGGAGGCGGGCGATCTGGAGCACGAGCTGGTCGCCGCGTTTGGATTCGGCCAAGGCGTGAAGCTCGTCGATGATAACCCGTTGGAGTCCGGCGAAAATCCTTGGGGCGTCCTCGTAGCTGAGCAGGAGGGCCAGGCTTTCCGGCGTGGTCAGAAGGATATGGGGCGGGTCGGCGCGCTGGCGGCGGCGCTGGGTGTAGCTGGTATCGCCGGTGCGATCCTCGACACGGATCTTCAGGCCCGCGCCTTCGATGGGGGTGCCGAGGTTGCGACGGATGTCGGCGGTGAGGGCCTTGAGGGGGGAAATGTAGAGGGTGTGGAGGCCGGGGGGCGGGTTGGGACCAAGCTCGGCCAGGGTCGGGAGGAAGCCCGCGAGGGTCTTGCCGCCGCCGGTGGGGGCGATGAGCAGGGTGGCGGGATCCTGCGCCCGCGCCAGCATGTCCTGCTGATGGGGGTGAAGCGTCCAGCCCTTTGCGGTGAACCAGTCGGAAAGGGCTGGGGGGAGAGTGGCCATGACCGAAGAGATAGTGTGCCGATGCGCCTTGGGGAACGGGGTGGGGCGGTCCGGGGGTTAATCTGTTGATTTTACAAGGGACACCCAATCTGCATCGCGTATGGATGGCGTATGGCTTCCGTCCATACGCGCGGATGACGCCGAAGACGTTAACCATGGCGCGCGAATCGGGTGTCAGGCCGACATGTGGTCGCGGCCCGAGGCGCGGAAGGAGGGGAGGAGCCGGACAGCCGACCACCAATGGCTCAGGGCCGGGTAGCGCGGAAGCAGCGCCCCGCCCTCCTTTGCGGCGGCGAAGGCGGCAATCATCGGAGCGAGATGGCAATCGGCCAGCGTAAGGGCGGCGGGGGCAAGGACCAAGCTTTCGGTCGCGATCGCGTCGAGAGCGGCGAGGATCACGGGGGCGCGGGCAAGGCCGTCTGCGATCTGGGTTTCATCCGGGGCCAGACCTTCGAGCGGGCGGAAGACGCGATGGGCATAGACCTGCAGGACGAGCGGGCGAAAGACATAGCCGTCCGCGATGGAGATGACCTGTTGCATCCGCGCAGCGGCCTGCGGATCTTGCGGGACAAGCGGCGGGCCGGGCCAGGCGAGGTCGACATAGCGCGCGATGGCCGAGGTCTCGTAGAGGGTGAAGCCGCCATGCGACAGAACGGGGACGCGACCGAAGGGATGGGAATAGCCTTCGGGGAGCGGCGGCACGAAAGGGTTGACCTCGATTTCGGTGAACTCGACGCCTTTGGCGTGAAGCACCATCCGGGCGATCCGGGTGTAGATGCTGTGGCGATAGCCGGTGAGGCTGAGCGGATCTGCGCTTTGCATTCGGCGACTTTGCATGCGGCGCGTGACCACGCCAATCGGTCGCGAAGAATTTTCGCCGGAAATTCTTCTTTCCGGGCGATTTTCCCGCAGGCCGGGGCCGATGCTGAAGCTTGGGCTTTTCGGAGAAAAATCTTCCCCAGGCCGCGTCATTCCGCTTGCCGGAACCCTGTCCCCCGCCTAATCCAAGCCGCATGAGACTGCTTTTCCTTGGCGATGTCGTGGGCCGGTCGGGCCGGACGGCGGTGATCGAGCGGCTTCCCGGTCTGCGGGCGGCCTGGGGGCTGGATTTCGTCGTCGTCAACGGCGAGAACGCGAGCCAGGGGGCGGGCATCACCGGGGATCATGCCAAGGAGTTGCTGGCCGCAGGGGCGGATTGCCTGACGCTGGGGGACCATGCCTTCGACCAGAAGGACATGCTCACCTTCATCGAGCAGGAGCCGCGGATCGTGCGGCCCCTGAACTTCTCCAAGGTGGCGCCGGGCCGGGGCGCGCGGGTGTTCGAGGCGACGCAGGGCCGCAAGGTGCTGGTGACGCAGGCGCTGGGCCAGGTGTTCATGAAGCGGCCGTTCGACGATCCGTTCTCGGCGCTGGAGGCGGTCTTGAAGACGCATACTCTGGGCGGGGTGGTGCAGGCGGCCATCGTCGATTTCCATGCCGAGGCGACCTCCGAGAAGATGGGCATGGGGCATTGGTGCGACGGGATGGCGAGCCTCGTGGTGGGGACGCATACCCATGTGCCGACCTCGGACACGATGATCCTGGGCAAGGGCACGGCCTTTCAGTCGGACGCGGGCATGTGCGGCGATTATGACAGCGTGATCGGGATGGAGAAGCTGGAGCCGCTGCGCCGCTTCCTGACCGGGATGGCGAAGGGGCGGTTCGAGCCGGCCAATGGCGAAGCGACGCTGTCAGGGGTCTATGTCGAGACGGATGACAGGACGGGCCTTGCGACGCGCGTGCGGATGATCCGCGTGGGCGGGCGGTTGCAGGAAGCGGTACCGTGACGGTCGACATGGGCTTCGATGCGGCGGTGCCGCCGCCCTCTCCTGCCCCCGAAGGAGAAGCGAGGCGCCTGGCCCCCACGGTCGGGACCGACGGGCCCGCCCTTTCCGCGCCGGGAAATGGAGGCGCGAGGCGCCGCTGGCTTTTCGTCGGCGTGCTGGTCTGGCTGGGGATCGGCTGGGGGTCGACCCAGCCCCTGGGCAAGATCGCGACCGAGACCGGGCATGGGCCTTTCGGGCTGATCTTCTGGCAGCTGGTGGTGATGGTCGCGGTGCTGGGCGCGATCGCGCTGGTGCGGCGGAAGGGGATTCTGCTGACGGCCCCGGCTTTGCGGTTCTATGTCATCATCGCGGTGCTGGGCACGCTGATCCCGAACGGGACCTTCTATGTCTCGGTCGCGCATCTGCCGGCGGGGATCATGTCGATCCTTATCGCGACGGTGCCGATGATGGCTTTCCCGATGGCGCTGGCCCTAGGGATGGACCGGTTCTCGATGCTGCGGCTGGCGGGGCTGGCGCTGGGGCTTCTGGGCGTGGCGTTGCTGGCGGCGCCGGGGACGGCCTTGCCGGATGCGGCGATGGCGGTCTTCCTGCCGGTGGCGCTGATCGGGCCGTTGTTCTACGCCATTGAGGCGACATTCGTGGCCTATCGCGGCACGCAGGGCATGGATGCGCTGCAGGCGATGCTGGGGGCGAGCCTGACGGCGCTGGTCCTGTGCCTGCCGGTGATGCTGGCCACCGGGCAGGGCTATTCGCCCTGGCCGCTGGGGCGGGATGATGCGGCGCTGGTGCTGTCCTCGGCGCTGCACGCGCTGCTTTATGCCACCTATGTCTGGCTGGCGGCGACGGCGGGATCGGTCTTCGCCTCGCAGGCAAGTTATCTGGTGACAGGGGCGGGGATGGTCTGGGCGATGGTGCTTCTGGGCGAGCGGCCCTCGCCCTTCGTCTGGCTTGCGCTGGCGGTGATGCTGGCGGGCGTG